>SWCH01002668.1_pt1 | contig 9799 bp, 10 predicted proteins | sample 4690051 | NCBI WGS metagenome assembly SWCH01 (sample SAMN10267282, study PRJNA491770) | bioreactor metagenome | isolation source: DHS bioreactor inoculated with | place: Japan: off Shimokita Peninsula | reverse complement strand
GGGGGGCGTTGACCGGTGGCATGCTCCACCAGGTAGCAATAGGCCAGCAGTTGGTAAACATGGCTGTCATATGGTTCCACAGGGGCATAATGGCTTTTTACTTCCACGGGGATCAGCGTCATATCCTGGCTGATCAGGTAATCCGGTTTGCCGGTTAGCTGAGTCTCGACGTCATAAAAAGGCTTCTCGGTCGGACCCCACAACATGGGGTCTGAATACACAATCCTGCCGGACGGTAACCCCGACTTCCGACGAACCTGGCGGCTGCTCCAAAAGAGTACCAGTGCCACCAGAAACAAAAGAAACGCCAGAATCCCTTCCATATTAACTCAACAGTTTCTGCGTCAGCCAGACCGCCAGCAATACCAACGCTGCTGCCAGCACCAGCCAGGCAAACAAGCGCAACAGAATGCCCTTCAGTACAATCTTCCCATGGGCGTGGTGATAGGCCGTACCGCCCGACATCTCCTGCTGGTTGGATGATTCAATACCCTGGGATTGATACCACCAGGCTCGTTTACAGTATAGATAGGTACCGATCTCAGACGCACGAATAGTGCGTTTTCTCAATCCTCTTCCTTAATCCCGGTCATAAAATCATCGTCGCTCGGGCTTTCGGTCTTCAACAGCACTGCCAGTTCCTTCATGGATTGCGAGAGGCGCTGTTCGCGCAAACTGATGGTTACATCACCACGGGTGCGTTCCACAATGCCACGCGCCAGGTCCGTCTGACGGCGCAATCCATTGGTGAGGGCATCCGGATAGTCGATCGTAATCAGCAGGGCATAAATTTCATCCATCAAAGACAGCAGTCGTTCCACCTCGGGAGAATAACCCTGGCGCATCACATCCAGACAGCGCCGGCGCAATTCGCCGACCACCTCAGCCAACCCGTTCAGATAAACGGCCGGTTCCACTTCGATTTCTTCCGGCAGCGGCAGCTCCTGCCCGCGAATCAGTGCGCAGGTAACGCAGGCTTCTACGTATTCTTTAAATGCATCCTGGGTATAGCCGGCGTAGAACAGATCGGGATGCTCACCGAGATCACGCCGCAACTGCTCAACCAGCAACCGGGCGTCATTCAGAAAGCCGTCTGCCTGGTCCACATCCAGCCGGTGAATAGCCCGAATGGCATGTGCAGCATGCTGAATAACCTTGCGAGTCTGCATCAAAGCTTTGTCACGGGCCTGATTGCGGACTTCGAATGCGCTGTGGACCGTATCAGATAATTGCGAAAAGAGATCCATCACGCCTCACCTTGCGGAGCATCCGGTAGCTCGGAGTCTGGCGGTGGTTCCTTTTCTGGAGAAGATTCCGGTGGGGTGGTCTTGTCCGGTGACTGCACATTGCGGAATAAAGAAGTTGCCAGATCAGGCGACCCAGCCGGTAATTTGATGGGACCAAAATTCGCTTCATAACGGGCAACATTCTCCGTCAGAGCCTGCAGGAACATCTTGGCACCCATTGGCGACATCAGCACACGTGCCACCACTTCCGGCAGGATGCCCGGCAGCATGGTGGCAAAATCAAATATCATCTCGGAAGGGGTATGCGAGATGCGCGCCATATTGCTATATTTGGTTTGTAAACCTTCCGGCATCCGCAAGGGTGGGATGCCGGTTTTTGGTTGTTTAGGTTCTGTCATGGAATGGGCGCTTTAGAACGGGATTTCTTCGTCGCTGAGAGTACCCATATCATCGGAGCCATCCGCCTGTTCACTCTCCGCACGGCTATCCAGGAACTGGACGGTCATGGCGGTCAGTTCAAAACTGGCACCGGTCGTTCCATCCTGTCGATTGAAGGTGCGGGGACCTCCAGTCGCAGGGTCAGCCATCAAACGTCCTTCGACCAAAACTTTGCTGCCTTTATGTAAGTAATTATTGGAAGCTTCTGCCTGTTTTCCCCAGGCGGAAACACGGAACCAGACAGTTTCTTTAACACGTTGTCCATCTGAACCGGTGTACGAGCGATTGGTCGCCACCGGGAATGAGGTGACAGGTTGTCCGGATGGGGTAAAGCGCATCTCGGGGTCTCTGCCTAAATTTCCTACGATTGTTACTTTTTGATACATACTTCCTCCATTTGTCTAAAGTTTCTGAATGATCTAAGTTTGCTGATAGCTCATAGCTCATAGCTCATAGCTGATAGCTGATAGCAACTGTGAGATTAATTTTATATCAAATTTTATAAGTGCAAGGGAAAAAAGTATTGAGTATTTAGTGTTGAGTGTTGAGTGTTGAGCCTTTCGCCTTTCGCCTTTGAGCTAATTAATTATAGAATTATTGTTCTAATTTGTCAAGTGCCAACTTGTAACATATTCAATCTGATTATCCGGCAAGACTACACCATGATCTACGCTCCCCCATTGACCCGATAACCCCAATTCCCGGGCGGTCAGCTCAAAATGGCACATGGCAATGCCCATGTCCAGGCGTTGCATATCGTCAATGCAAACCAGGCGTGTCATCAGGCTGCGGTAACCCGGCGTGCGCTGCAAATAGAAATGGAAAGCGCTTTCCACCTGAACGATGCGCCAGGGTTGTTTGTTCGAAGCCGAAGGAGCCACCCGTACCATCTCCAGTGCGGTTGCATATATCCCGGCATGCTCACGCGCCAGGGGCAAGCCCCAATCCCCATCAAAGAACAACTCCTCCCAGGGAATCCGCTTATGCCCATTGACTCGTTGCCGGATCACACCCTGTCGAGCCTGGGTTTCATCATCCATAAGTCCGATTGCCAGGATGGCCGGGACACGTTCGCCTGCCTGTAAAGCGATCTTGCGGGCGAAAGCGCTCTTGTTAAAGGTACCACCCAACCAGCAGGTACCTAACCCCAGATCAGTGGCTGCCAGAACAATCTGCTCCAACCGGTAGCCATAAGCCTCCAGATCCTGTTTCCCCGCTTTCAAAGCACCGACCACAAATCCACTGGCATCCTGGATAAATCCATACGTTCCCAGTCCACGCAAGGCCTTGCCATCCTGCCCATCGGCAGCTAGCAGACCAAAGCGCATCTCTGGATCATGCGGATTTCCACGGAGTAGATCCATCCTCTCGCGCAGAGATTGTTGCAAATCACTGGGGATCGGCTCCCGGGAATACTTGCGGCAGGAGAAGCGTTGTTGAATCAAATCCGTGACAGGTTGAGAGAAATATTGCATACTTGTAATTATATCTCATGAGGTTTAACCTCAACATTGACAACGAAAAGCCCAACCAAATCCATGAAATCGGGTTGATAATCGTAGGGGCAACGGCTTGTCCTTGCCCCTTCCACCACGGAGATTCAGGGTAAAAAGAGGTTTACGGCATTTATTCGTTTTTATATACACGTAAATTATTTTCCCAATCGTAGGGGCGAAGCGGTCGATAATGGTGTTTCGAGTAGAAAAGGATGTCCTCTATCGACTGCTTCGCCCCTACGACAAAATCATTAAATAACCTTCTCAACCACCCAAGACTTAAAATCCCCTCTCACTCCTCAACTCTCAACTAACACATAGGTCACTAGCACCTAGCCCCTAGTCCCTAGCTCCTAACACCTAAACCCTCAACACCTAAACCCTCAACACTAAAACCTCTTCCTCAGCAACGCCTGCTTCTCGCGCGGCGTTAAAAACGCACTCTCCACGGCATTCAACTGCGCCTGCCGAATCAACGCCGGCGTCAATCCCGCCTGTGGTGCCGCCACCTCATATTCATGGCGCAGATCAATGCCGCTGATGCCGGGATCGTCCGTATTAATGCTGGCACACAGCCCATTCTCCAGGAAGCTTTTGAGGGGATGGCTGGCATAATCCGCCACTGAGCTGGTTTGCACGTTGCTGGTCAGGTTGGCTTCGATCCCTATCTGACGCTCGAACAGAAAATCAATCAAAGCGGGATCATTCTCAATCGCCAACCCATGCCCAATGCGTTGGGCACCCAGTATCTTAATGGACTGCCAGACGCTTTCCGCTCCGGCAGCTTCGCCGGCATGCACGGTCGCCTTCCAGCCTACCTCACGCGCTTTTTCAAAATGATGTTGAAAAAGTTCTGCCGGATAATTGGCTTCATCACCTGCTAGATCCAGCCCTACAATCCGTTCGGCGTAAGGCAGCAGCGCTTCCAGTTCCTGCATGGCAATCTCCGGCCCGTAAGTCCGGCTCAAAATGCCCAACAACTTGACTTTGATGCCGCTTTCCTGCTGCCCCGCCTGTACTCCATCCAGGACCGCTTCCACCACCCCCTGCGGAGCTAGTGTATGCGTCTCAGCCATGAACCAGGGGCTGAAACGCAGCTCGATGTAATCGATTCCCTCAGCAGCAGCGTCCAAAGCAGCTTCATAAGCCACCCGCCGGCAGGCATCCAGAGTCACTAACATGCGCATCGGCAAGGCAAACTTCTCCAGAAACACCATCACGCCTGGCTGCTGGCTTTGCACCTGTACGTAGGGTCGCAACCCTGCCTCCTCCCAGGCTGGTAATTTCAGGTTGTGTTGCCTGGCAAGCTCAAGGATGGTACTGAGGCGCATATTGCCTTCCAAATGGCGATGCAGGTCGATTAAGGGAATGTCATTGGATATCATAAGTGGTCCTCTGAGAGGTGGTTTGCTTTCCACCTGATTATTTTCTTTCTATTGTAGTCTACATTTTAATAGAAGATACCCACAAACGGTATCATCTCAAAAAAACACGACACCTAATTATTGAAAAGACTCCACAAACGCTAATATTAATTTAATAATTAAGATAGTTTTACTCATAATAATTTAATCTATCTCTTATAGAATAGAGTTACCTCTAATTGTTTGGGTGAAACAAATTGGAAATGAGAACTCTCCTCTCACAATCTGCGAAATCAAGCGGAATTTCGCAGATTGTGATTTAAAGACAGCTCGCCCGGGTTACCTGTTCATCTGGGTAGTCCACAAATTTTACTTCCGTGTATAAACGCAGCACTGGTCAGCCTTTTTAGCAGCCGTTATAATGAAGGTATGAATTTTCAATTACACACATCATTTCCATTTGCTCTTGAAAAGGAATGGAACGGGTTGCTGGCGGAAAGCGTCACACACGTTCCATTTTTACGTTTCGATTATTTGCACAATTGGTGGCAAACCCGGGGGGGTGGAGAATGGTCCGCCCAGTCCAGTCTGGTGATTGTCAGCGCCCACGAGAATGAGCAGCTTCTGGGAATTGCACCAATCTTCCACAGCCCGCATGCCGGGAAATCCGCACTGCTTTTTCTGGGTTCCATTGAAATCTCCGATTATCTGGATTTCATTGTCCGCCCAGGCGATCTGGCTGCTTTTACCGCGGGGTTACTGGCATTTCTTTCCTCAGACCCTGCCATCCCCAAGTGGGACACAATTGATCTTTACAACCTGCTGGATTCCTCTCCCAGCCATGACCAGCTCAAACAGGCCGCCAGTGTATTGGGATGGGGCTTCACCAGTGAAGTTACCAATCATGCCCCTGTCATCAATTTACCGGGGAACTGGGATGCATATCTGGCCGATCTGGATAAGAAGCAGCGTCATGAAATTCGCCGTAAGATTCGCAGGCTGGAAGGTGCCGATGTACCGTCCAACTGGTATTTCGTTGAAGATAAAAACAAGCTGGACGATGCCATTGAAGATTTTCTAAAGCTCATGGCACAGGATCCCGAGAAGGAAGCCTTTCTGACCGCAGAAATGGTTACTGCAATGTCCGGGACGATCAAAAGCGCTTTCGCGCACGGCTATTTGCAATTGTCATTCCTCGAAATTGACGGGCAAAAAGCTGCTGCTTATCTAAATTTTGATTATGATAATCACTTATGGATTTACAATTCTGGTCTGAACCGCGATTTCTATTCATTTTCCGCCGGATGGGTGCTGCTGGGTTACCTGTTACGTTGGGCGAATGAAAATGGACGTACCAATTTCGATTTTATGCGTGGGGATGAGGCTTATAAATACCGCTTTGGGGCAAAAGATCGTTTTGTTCAGCGGGTGACCCTTTCCAGAGCTTAACCACAAAAGCAACAATCACGAGGAACTATGCTGACAAATGAACAAGTAATGCAGGCACTCTCCAGCGTACAGGATCCCGAACTGGGTCGCGACCTGGTCTCACTGAATATGATTCGTGATCTGGTCATCCAGGATGGCACGATTTCCTTTACGCTCTATCTCACCATCCCGGGCTGCCCTTTGAAAGATCACATGGCAAAGGATGCCCGTGAAGCGCTGATGAAGCTGCCTGGCGTGCAGCAGGTACACGTCACTTTTGGTAGCATGTCTGAAGAAGAACGCAAACAGGTTCTTAAAAGCGGTCAAAGAGCACTGCCCAAACTGAATGCCATGAACAGAATTGAGCGTGTGCTATCGGTCATGAGTGGCAAAGGCGGGGTGGGTAAGTCCTCGGTGACAGCCATGCTGGCAGTTGAACTGGCAAAACGTGGCCAGAAGGTAGGCATTCTGGATGCTGATATTACCGGCGCCAGTATTCCGAAACTGTTTGGCTTACCCGCCGGCGGCTTACGGGGCGGTGATTTGGGCATTCTACCAGCCATAACCCCGCTTGGCATTCGCATCGTGTCCAGCAATCTGATGCTCAAAGAAGAGGACACAACTGTCGCATGGCGCGGTCCCCTCATCGCTGGAATGATCCAGAAATTCTGGGATGATGTGCTCTGGGGAAAGCTGGACACCCTGCTGGTTGATTTACCACCCGGAACCTCAGATGCGACCATCACCGTCATGCAAAACCTACCCATCAAAGGCGTCATGCTGGTTACCACCCCTCAGGAACTGGCCGGCTTGGTGGTGCGTAAAGCTGCCCATCTGCTGAACCGCCTGGATGTCCCCATTCTGGGCATCGTGGAAAATATGAGTTTCTTCCGCTGCCCCGCTTGTCACGAAGAATATGCTCTGTTTGGTCCCAGCCACTCACAGCACCTGGCAGACGATTTTTCCACGCAGCTGGTAGCCCGCTTACCTGTTGATCCGGCCATAGCGGAGCTTTGTGACCAGGGTCGCGTGGAAGAGGTACATCTGCCGGAAATCGATACGCTGGTTGAAAAATTGATCACCACTCCGGTTTGAAATTCTGATTGTCACAAACCGATTCTTATTAAATATAACACCCCGCGTTTAAGGCACGGGGTGTCATTTATTCAACTTCGTTAATTATTTATTTTTCTTTTTTTACTTTCCGGCGAATTACCTTTACTGCATCTATGATGATCAGAACCAACAGACTCCTGAGTTTCCCTTTTTAGTGTCCTGAATTCAACTTGTTGATAATTGATTTTACAGAAGAAGGAACCACAGGTTCTAACAATATCTCATTTCCATTAATAACTGCCAAGCCAGTTCGGATTGGTCGCATAATTTTCACAAATTGATTGATACTAATCCCTGTTTTGTACTCGATTTGTTTGCTTATTCCTAAAGCAGCTAAAACTATCGTTAGGTGGGCTTCTATTGCCTCTCGATTTCGATGGTAAATTGGCCGAGCTTTTAGATCAGATTTTGCCATTCGAAACGTTTTTTCCACTTGAAAGAGTTGGTGGTAGCAGGCTATTACTTCCTGTTCATCAATATCCAAATTAGTAACATATCCTTTGATGCCAGCTAATGCGTATGCTTTATCGATTAGTTTCTCATTCAATTCTTTACTTTTCGCTTTTACGCTTAGGAACTTCATTCTATGGGCTGTAATTTGACCATTTACAGCCTTTTTAGCTTTGATTATTTGTTTCTCAATGTTTCTGATATCTAGTGCTGCCCGTTTCGCCCGATACTGGTAAATTACCCGATAACCCTCATAATGGCTTGTCACAATTTGTTGATCTATGAGAGCTCCCGTTTTTTGATATTCAGCAATTTCATACGGAATCTTTTGCAATCGAGAACCAACAATAAAGGTGTAACCTGCTTCAGCTAATGCCATTATGTTCGTTTTGCTAAGCATTGCTGCATCCGCTACCACCGTTAATTTCTTTAGAGACTCTACTGAAATAAGTCCATTTTACAAATAGAAACAAAATCTAAATGGAGCTAAAGTTCGCGAAATAAATTCGATTAATCGTTTTTGCAAAATTAAAAAAGAAGAACCAAAGGTCCCAAGGATACATTCTAGGCCAATAATAGCCTCCTTTTGCTGTCTTTCCTCATTCAATTTAGTGGCCCGAAAACGTTGAATACGACGAATATTACTCATCATGGCCGATCCAATGATCATGCAACCCATCCGGAATAAGCCTCGAACAGGTAATTTACTAGCTGGAAAAGGATGTTTTACCTGACGAACCGAGGCTTCCACTGCTGCCCGCAAGTTGCGTGCTTCTATTTTGTGTATCATGCTTCGGTGACGGCGTTGTGAAACATGCATCTGTTTTTCACTAAAGCGTAAATGCCACCTGGGGTCTCGTTTCCCTGGCTTGGCCGGACACTTCTTCACCAGGGGACACTGCTCACAAATTTCTGTTGCAAAATGTGCCACAAACCCATTTTTCTTATTGTTACGATTGACAGCAACAACTTGACCTTGGGGACAGGTGATTTTGGTTGGTTTTCCATGATCCGATTGATTGATCTCGAAATCCACCAGATTTAGTTTGCTTTTATCGGGGATGCGTCCACGGATGCCGGTTTGTATCTGTTCAATATCATTTTCAGCAGTCACATGATCAGCATCCGGTCCACCGAAACCTCCATCCGTATAGAGCGTGGCTATCTTTGTTCGTTCCTTCAAGTTTGGTATAGCTTCTACCATTAATTGAGCGTCTTCTACATTATTTGGCGCTACCTGAACTTTGGTAATCAGTTGAAAATCGTTCTCTGGATCACAGGTCTCGGTGATATTAGCCACATAGCCTTTGTAATGCTTCGTTCCTTTTACCCGGTAGGAGGCTTCCAGATCATCTAGTGATTGAAGACTACTAGAACTCAATTCAGTATTTTCTTTTACGCGCAAGAGGCTTTCTTCAATGGTAAAGTTTTCTGCAAATAAACGCTCCATAACTTGATAGGTTGCTGCTTCTCTATATTTCTCTCGCAGCTCACTCAACAGTCCATGAATTGTTTTACCAATTGCCTGCATATGTTCTCGAACAGCTTCTTTGCCTTTGACCCGATAACTATAGTGCCCCGCACTGTCACGAGTGTATGGTTCAAATTTATCTGCCAGGCGTTCTTTATCCCCGTCTTTCAAGATACGCTCAAGTCGATGAAGGCTCTCAACTAACAACTGCAATCTACTAGAGGAAACAATGTTACTGGCTATTTGGGTCGAATCCATCCTTTGCATTTCAGTTTTTACTTTTAGGGATTTGATTTGCTCGTCAACGATGCCTTCAAATGCTTTTTCTAACAAATTTATCCCTTTTTCTACATTGTACTGGCTTAATCGTTGTCGAAAATTGTAAAGTGTACGAATGTCAAATTCCTGATCTCCTAAACGATCCACCCCAAGTGCAAACCGCACTTGCAAATTGTAATTGTATTCATCAATTAGCTGCTCATCACTCCAACCTTTGCCTGCTTTTAATGCTTCTAATCCAATCAGGATATTGATTGGAAAATTGGGTCTTGAACCAACCGAAGAATACAACACTGAAAAAATTTCTTCGTTTATGCGACAAAAAAACTCTCTATAAAACATGTCTGCCCAGGATTCTTGTAGTCGTTTTTGTTGTTTTATGGGGAGTTCGCTGACTGCGCTGATGAGCGCTGGCTGTAAATGGCTGTTGTTTGGTGTATACATACTCTAATTGTATTAATTTTTTCCCGATTTGTGAATCTTTTTGTTATACTTTTTTCAGTGGAGTCT
>SWCH01000908.1_pt1 | contig 9844 bp, 8 predicted proteins | sample 4690051 | NCBI WGS metagenome assembly SWCH01 (sample SAMN10267282, study PRJNA491770) | bioreactor metagenome | isolation source: DHS bioreactor inoculated with | place: Japan: off Shimokita Peninsula | reverse complement strand
ACACTTTTTCACCCTTATTTACTTTTTCTAACACCATTCTGCTAATTTGCAGCACCGGCGGTCCAGAAATTCCATATTCAGTAAAAAGCAGCTCTCCTGATTCTTCCCTAATTATATCACTATCAGTAAATCCTTTTACCTCTCCGTCAAATCTAATACCTGAAATTCTTTTGAGAAATTGACCATCTAATTTAAGCTGAACTAAAGCTGGAAACGGCTCTATAACTTTATGACCAAATGATGATGCCAAATTGTATCCGCTTCCGTCCGAACCAAGTTGAGGGCTTGATTTACCACCTGTTGCCAAAATTATCTTATCGGCATAAAACGTTTCATCTACTCCAATAATACTAAATTTTTCTTTATTCTTTCTTAATTCTTTAACTTCAAAATCAGTTTTTTCACTAATGTTTAGTCTCAGTATCTCATGCCTTAGCACGTCAAGAATGCTTGATGCTTGGAGAGAATTTGGATAAACTTTTCCACTTGAATCAACATATGGATATATTCCAAGAGATTCAAAAAAGTACAATGTCTTATTCAAATCAAAAAATTTCATAACTTCTTCTGCTTGTTTTATATTACTGCCATGAAAACAGGCAGAAGACATGTTCATATTAGTATAGTTACATCTCCCGTTGCCAGTAGCTAATATCTTTTTTCCGACACGATTCATTTTTTCAAAAATAATTACATCTGCTCCGGCTCTACTTGCAACTATAGCTGCAACCAAACCTGAAGCTCCTCCACCGACAACAGCAACTTTCATAAACTCATTCCTTTTTATTTTACTTTTTTATTATTTACTTTTTCCATAGGTTTATATGTTTTAATAATATATTCTGCAACTTTCAGCCCATCTATTGCTGCTGACATAATTCCGCCTGCATATCCAGAGCCTTCTCCACATGGATATATTCCTTTAATATTGCTTTGCATGTCTTCATCTCTAACTATTCTAACAGGAGATGAAGTTCTTGTCTCCACTCCGGTCAAAACTGAATCTGGTCTGTCAAAACCTTTAAGCCACGTTCCAAAAGCAGATATACCTTCTACTAAACTTTCGCATACAAAGTCAGGCAAGCAATCCCATAAATTTGCAAATGTAGAACCAGGTCTATAAGTAGGATAAATTTCTCCAAAACTATTTGAAGTTTTTTTATCTACGAAATCCTTATAAAGCTGTACAGGTGCATGATAATTACTGCCACCTATTTCAAAAGCTTTTTGCTCAAATTTCCTTTGGAATTCAATTCCAGACAGCGCATCTTCTCCCCCAAAATCCTGTGGATTAACAGTTACTATAACAGCACTATTTGCATTTTCTAAATCTCTTTCATAAAAACTCATCCCGTTAGTAACTACTCCACCTTTTTCAGATGATGAGCCTGTTACCATCCCGCCGGGGCACATGCAAAATGAATAAACAGACCTTCCATTTTTACACTTATGAACAAATTTATAATCTGCTGGACCTAGATTTGGATGTCCTGCCAGTTCACCATACTGTCCCTCGTCTATCATGCTTTGAGGATGTTCAATCCTCACTCCTATGGCAAATGGCTTAGGTTCCATTTTTATTTTTTCATTTAACATTTCAAAAGTATCTCTAGCACTATGACCTATAGCTAAAACTAATATATCTGTATCAATTATATCATTCTCTGTAACTATACGATACAAATTGTCATCTTTCACACATATATCTGTAACACATTCTTCAAACCTAAATGTACCACCTAAACTTATTACCTTTTTTCTAATATTAACAATTACGCCTCTCAACAAATCCGTTCCAATATGTGGTTTGTTAACATAAAGTATTTCCGAAGGAGCACCAGCTTCTACAAACTCTTCCAATACTCGCTTACCTCTTTTAGATCTATCTTTTATAAGTGTATTTAGTTTGCCATCTGAAAATGTTCCGGCTCCACCTTCTCCAAATTGTATATTTGAACTTTCATTTAATGTTCCATCTTTCCAAAACTTTTCAATATCTTTAATTCTGTCCTTAACTTTTTTGCCTCTCTCAATTATTATAGGATTATATCCTTTTTCAGCTAAAAGCAATGCACAAAATAGACCTGCAGGTCCGCTTCCGACTATGACAGGTCTTTTATTAACAGGTTTTTCACCTGTTATCTCCACCTCATATATAAATGGCTCCACAACTGAAATATTATTATTTCTCTTTGAAATTTTTATATCATTATACAGTTCAACATCCAATGCATATATAAACATTATATCATCTTTTTTTCTAGCATCAATTGACTTTCTAAATATTGATAATGATTTTATCTGCTCTTTTGTAATCTTTAATAATTCAGCAGCTTTATCTCTTAAATCCTCTTCACTATGTTCTATAGGTAATTTTACTTGCTGTATCCTAATCATTTTGCACCTCTTATAATCTTTAAGCAATATAAAAATAATACACAAACAAATTCATTTTTTAATCTTTTCCATATTATATTATTTTTATGTAACTTAAACATTATACCACAAATTAAAAATTATTCTATCACAATTTTTAATTTCATATTATTAATAATGAAATTAATTTTGAGTAAAATAAGAAAATGTATAAATACCTTTAATGTAGAAAGTTTTTTTAGAAAAAAAGAAAACCGAAAGTTTCTTTTATATAGTTCGCTTTTCGGTTATTTGGGATTTATACTATTCTTTTTTTGATATAACAAAAATACTAAAATAAATTAAATAGGCTTATCTTCAATCGGACTTGACATTATTATATATGTTTCTGTGTTGCCATAAGATTGAACCTTGCCAACGAGTTCTTCTAAATGCGACATTTCTCTAAGATAAGCTTTCATAATCATGCTATATGGTCCCGTAACATGATGACATTCAACAATATCTTCTGATTTTTTTGCAAAGTCCCAAAAGTTATCTTGTTTTTCAGGCTTTATAGTAGCATTTATATATACGCATATAGGCTTTCCAACTTTTACATTATTTACAATAGCTTTGTACCTTTCAATTATGCCTGTGTCTTCTAGCCTCTTAACTCTTTCTGCCACTGCCGGAGGGCTCAATGAAACAAGTTTTCCCAACTCTTTCATTGAAATTCTACCATCTCTTTGCAAGATACTAACAATCTTAACATCTGTTTGATCCATCACCTTACCACCTTGTTTTATTAATTACAATTAGCAAATTAACTTTAAATGCTACGTGCTTTTTAAAAATATATAATTTTAATTATGTACAAATACATATATTCATGTTATTATAACATAACTATAATAATCAAATCAAGAAAAACATTGTTATATTTTTGTTTATTTTATTTAAATTAAAGGAGATTACTATGTCTAAATTAAAGATTACAGAAACATCCCTAAGAGATGGTCATCAATCTCTTATAGCTACAAGATTGACTACAGATGAAATTCTTCCTATACTTCCGGAAATGGATAAGGCAGGGTTTTACTCTATGGAGGTTTGGGGAGGAGCAACATTTGATTCATGCCTAAGATTTTTGAATGAAGACCCATGGGAAAGACTCCGTAAAATTAAAGCCAATGTTAAAAATACAAAACTGCAAATGCTTACTAGAGGACAAAACTTATTAGGTTACAGACATTATGCAGATGATATAGTTGAAACTTTTTTAAAGAAAGCTATATATAATGGTATCGACATTGTCAGAGTATTTGATGCACTAAATGACTTTAGAAACTCAAAGAAGTCAATTGAAGTTATAAAAAAAGAAGGCGCTCACTGCCAATGTGCCATTTCATACACTATAAGCCCGGTACATACGTTGGATTACTATTTAAAATTAATAAAGGACTTTGAAAACGCAGGGGCAGATTCCATATGTATAAAGGATATGTCTGGTATATTATTGCCCGGAAAAGCTTATGAACTAATTAAGGCAATAAAAGAAATAACAAAATTACCTATTGAACTACACAACCACTGCACAAGCGGAGTAGCACAAATGACTATGCAAAGAGCAATAGATGCTGGAATTGATATTGTAGATACTGCAATTTCGCCATTATCTTCCGGTACTTCTCAGCCGTGTACCGAATCATTAGCGTTCACTTTGCAAGATACAGAAAGAGACCCAGAACTTAATATTGCTAGCTTAAATAATATTGCAGATTATTTTAAACCAATAATTAACAAATATATAGATAATGGAGTATTGAGTCCTAAGGTTTTAATGACGGAGCCTAAAACACTATTGTATCAGGTACCTGGCGGAATGCTTTCAAATCTAATTTCACAAATGAAATCACTCAATGCAAGTGATAAATTTGAAGATGTTCTTGCAGAAATACCTAGAGTAAGAGAAGATCTTGGCTTCCCTCCTCTTGTAACCCCAATGAGTCAAATGGTTGGTGCACAAGCAGTTTTCAATATTATATCCGGAGGAAGGTATAAAATAATTCCAACTGAAATTAAAAATTATGTAAAGGGTCAATATGGCAGACCGGCAGTTGCTATTTCAGATGAAATTAAAAGAAAAATTATTGGAAATGAAGATGTTATCACAACCAGACCTGCGGATTTACTATCTGATGAGTATGATAAAATGGCATCAGAAATAGGAGAACTTGCACATTCATCAGAAGATGTTTTATCATATGCTTTATTCCCCCAAGTAGCAAAATCTTTCTTTGAAAAAAGATAAAAGCTAATAAAAATAATGCTTTGTAAACTTTTGAAATTTACAATCAAATAGTAAAAAGCTGATAACAATATTAAATAATTGATGTTGTTATCAGCTTTAGTTTTTTATTTTAAGTTTCTCAAAACTAAAAACTAATTATCAAAAATTGGAAATTTAAAGCATTTAAATTGTTGCAACTTAAGATTTTCAAAAAATATTAACCTCAAATTTTTAATATATTGAAAAAATTTGTAATTTATTATATAATAATGTCAAATGCATGCGGAGGTAATGTATGAACAATTACAGGATAGCCGTCTGTGATGACAGCAAGGAACATGTTGAAATAATTTATAATATGATAAATTTGATTAAAGAAAAACATAAACTTAACTTAATACTATACACCTTTACATCAAGCAAAGAGCTAGTAGCTAATCATGAAAGAGGAAATTTTGATATAATATTTCTTGATATGGAAATGCCTGAACAAAACGGAATAGAAACAGGTTTAATTATTAGGTCATTAACATCAGATACGAAAATTTTTTACGTTACAGCTCACAGTGATTATGCGTATGAATCATATATGGTTAAAGCTGAAGATTATCTATTAAAACCTATAGATTATTTAAAACTTGAACAAAATGTTTTGTTGTGCTGCGAAAAATTAAAGAAAAAAAAGGAAAGAAAATTTCTTGATATTAATGATATATCGAGAAATTTTCAGCGAATTTTTATCGACAACATTATATGTTTAGAAAGAAACCGAGATAGAAAAATACATATAAAATGTATTTATAAAAAAACAATTATAGTTAATGAAACTATATCAAATTTAGAAAAAAGCCTAGCTAATTGCAAAAATATTGTAAAAGCAAACCAAAGTGTTCTAATTAATATTAACAATGTTAGAAAAATTACTAAAGATATAATTACTTTTTGTGATGATAGTACCGTAAAGATAAGCGAGAGTCGATTGTCTATTGTAAAAAAGGAATTTCATAGTACTTTATAATAATCTGCAGGAGATAAAATTGTGATAATAATTTGGAAAGCCATTGAAATATTTGTTAACTTTTTTCAAATGTACATAATATACAAGATTTTTGACTTGTTTTATGAAAGAAGAATTCATCATAAACATGCAATAGCTAATGCAATAATTGCTATGACTGTATTAGTTTCATTAATAAACCAATATTCCTCGATTAAAGATAACATTTTAATTTATCTTATGCTTTACTTGTCTATTTATTTATCTACACTATTTATTTTCAAAGGCAAGCCGGCCACTAAAGCAATTTTGATTTTTGGAATACTATTTATTTTAGCAATTTGCGAACTTGTTGCTTCAGCCATAGTTATGGCCTTAATAGATACCGATATATCCAAGGGATATGATTATGGATTTTATAGATTGACAATAATGACTATTTCTCAAACACTGTTTTTTTTCGTTTATACATTTATACGAAATAAATATTATAACAATTCTATTAAGTTAGTCAATAAAAGCTATTATATATTAATAGTGCTAATCTTATTTGTAAATATTATAGCCCTAACAATTGTAATTTGGATGTATGGCAATCTGGAACTAGAAGGTAATTTTTACTTCTTTTTAATTACTATTTCTATTTCAACTTTATCTGTACTTCAAATAATTTTATTTCTAAATATATTAAAAAACGCAGTTAAAGAATCTGCAAAAGACAAGCTTTTGTTTCAATATGAAATTGGTAGCAAATACTACTCCCAAATAAATGATATATTAGAAGAAATGCGAATCATAAAACATAATCTAAAAAACAGTTTAATAATCATTGATACATATAACAAAACTAATCAAAATGACAAATTACAAGAATATATAAATGACCTTATGGAAGAAACAGATGTCTTTATAGTTCCAAAAATAGATGAGGAAAATATAATTACATCTTATTTAAACTATAAGGTAGAACAAGCTAAGCTTAAAAATATTAAAGTTCATATTGAAAACTGTTTGACTAATGAAATAGTTATAGATAAAACTGATATATGTCAGGTTTTAGGCAACATAATGGACAATGCTGTTGAAGCTAATGAAAAAAATACTAATAAACATATAAATATATTACTCTATAACAATGATGATTACATGATAATAAAATCTCAAAACCCCACAAATGAACCTCTTATTATAAAAAACAATGAAATAGTTACGTCAAAAAAGGATACAAAAAATCACGGACTCGGCCTTAAAAGCATTAAAAAAATTGCAGAAAAATATGAAGGCAGCTTAGATGCAAATATTATCAATAATTTATTCACTATTAAAGTTGTATTTTTAAATACGCGAAATTATATTTAATAATTTTTGCATATATATTTAATGATTATACATTGCAATAACATCGGACTCTTACCATGATTTTTTTTCATTATTATGTAACCCTCATATATGTATTTAAATTTCAATACATATTGAGGGTTTTTTATTTTAAATCACTCGGTAAATAGACAATGAAAACACGATAATAGACATGTATTCAAAAATATTATTGAATACATGTTGAATACCTTGTATAATATTGTCATAAATAGAAAGGAGGAAAATAAAATGAAAAAATTTAACTTTAGCAAAATATCGTTTCCATTATTAACTTGCTTAACTATGGTTTTAGTAACAACAGCTAAGGCTACCCTTGGAACTACATGCTTGTTTTTTGTAAACCAACCTAAAATACCAAATTGCTTGATTGAAGATGATAAATAAGCTTTCTGGTAAATTGTCTAACATTCTAGGAGATAGCATGAATTCTACTGACCAGGAAAAAGAGGTATATGCATATAGCATTGAAGTATTACTATCCTTAATTTTGAATATAATAATACTTTTTGAAACAGCATATGTAATCGGAAAAATTCCAGAATTTATTATTTTCATAATATTTTTCTCTGGACTTAGGACATATGCTGGAGGATATCATGCTAAATCTCACATAGAATGTATGACTGAATCATTTATTATTTTTTTTATATCTGCTATGAGCACTTCTTGGTTTAAAGCAGGTGGGGAATTAATTATAGCAATAGGTATCATTGCTTCTATTTTCTTAGTATTTAAGTATTCTCCATCAGAAAGCGGAAACAAACCTTTAAATAGTAATAAACGAAAAAAATATAAAATAATTAGTAGAAGTATATTAATTTTATACTGTTTGATAATTATAATTTTATACTTTTATAGAATTCAAACTAATTACATATATTTAACAGCTGTTATTGCAATGTTAATTGAATCTATAAGTTTAATCATCCCTGAAAATCATAGTTATTCAGAACTATGATTTAACTTTCTACATAGATATATTGTTTGTTTCGTTATTTTCATCAATATACGGGGTTATGACATCGGTGGGGGAAAAAGTAAATAAACATGTACAAATCTAAAAACCAAATATATATACATGTTTATCTATTTCGGATTATTTTAATAGTTATGCAGCTTTAAAACGTAGGGTGACATAAAATATTCACCATATGTTTCAAAGCTGCATATATTTTTTATGTTATAAATTAATTAGCCAAATACATCTTTCACAACTTCCCTTAAAGTTTTAAGTTCTATTACTTTAATTTTATTGAACTTTACAGGTCTGCTGAAAGCATTCTTTGATACATAAACCTTTTTAAAACCCATTCTATCCAATTCTCTAATTCGAGTTTCAAGGGATGGAACCTTCTTCAATTCACCGGTTAATCCTACATCTGCAATAAATACAACATCATTTGAAATCCCCTTATTGTAAACTGAAGATACAATGCTCATTATTACCGATAAATTTATAGCATGTTCCCTAATCCTCAGTCCTCCTGTAATTTTTATAACAACATTTTTATTAAATAAATTAAATCCACCCCTTTGTTCAAGGATAGAAATTAAAGTATTCAACTGGTCCTTACCTAAATTCTCCCCGATCCTGGATGGAAATGGAGTAAAAGAATTTGAAACCAAGCTTTCAACTTCAACTATTATAGGCCTGGATCCTTCTCTCACTACAGTTAAAGCACTTCCTGATACAGCCTCTCCATCTTCTCTTTTAGTCATAAAAAATTCCGATGGATTATCTATAGAAACCATGCCTTTTTCTGTCATACCAAAAAAACCAATTTCACCAGTTCCTCCAAATCTATTTTTAGAACTTTGAAGTGCTCTTAGTTCTTCCTCATTTTCACCTTCTATAATCAACACTGTATCTACAAGATGTTCAAGTGCTCTAAGGCCTGCAATTTCTTCATTTTTATTCATCTGACCAACAAGTATAACAGCTCTGGGTTTTTCACTATTTTTTGCAATCTTAAGTAACTCATTAGCACATTCCATAGTCTGGGTCGGAGAGCCTGCTCTTGATGGTAAATATTCATCCAGCGTAAATGATTGTATGCTGTCTACAATTATTAGCGCCGGATCAATATCATTTATGGAATCTAAAACATTGTTTAAATTTGTATCTGATATAATCCAAATATTATCATTTATTTTATTTAATATTCTATCTGCACGATTTTTAATTTGGCTGTCACTTTCTTCTCCAGATGCATATACTACTTTATACCCTTGAGAGGAAATATCATCTGCCACTTGAAGCAAGAGTGTTGATTTTCCAGCACCTGGCTTTGCTGTAATAATTGTAACCGAATCCTTTACAACACCACCGCCCATGACCCTGTTAAATTCATTTATATTAGTTATAATTCTATCGCTGTTACTTGAAGTAACCTCTGATAATTTCTTTACAGTTTTTATTTTTCCTTTTGCTCTACTATTAATAGAATTCTTCTTAGAATCTATAATAACTTCCTCTAAACTATTCCATTCATCACAGTTTGGACATTTTCCCATCCATTTAGCACTTTCATAACTACAGTTTGTGCATCTGTATATAGTTTTATTTTTAATTGTACACACCACCTAAATTAAATTTCAAGTAATATAACTGTTATTTTAAATCAGCTATTATCCTTTCCAGTTCTTTTATTGTATTTTTTCTATTTACACTACCTACAATACTGTCCAGAAAATCCCAAAATGCTGCAGTCATATTACTTTCATTAATAGCAAAAATGACAGTGGGAAATGAAGTTTTCTCTATAACTACCCCTATGTCTTCTTTTACATAAAGCATATATCCATTGACCGAGCTATTA
>SWCH01001466.1_pt1 | contig 9845 bp, 14 predicted proteins | sample 4690051 | NCBI WGS metagenome assembly SWCH01 (sample SAMN10267282, study PRJNA491770) | bioreactor metagenome | isolation source: DHS bioreactor inoculated with | place: Japan: off Shimokita Peninsula | reverse complement strand
TTTTTCTTCCTTCCCTTTTTTGAGAACTTTCCTATTAAATAAAAAAAGTTGCTACGCAACTTCCGCTAGGGGGACCTATGTCCCCCTTCGGCGTAAAAATGCTTAGTACTAAGCATTTTTACTGAGCACCCCCCTTAACGGCAAGGACGTCCCGTCCTTTGCAATCCTCGTTTTTTATATACTAGGAGGAGAACTTTCCTAGTATATAAAAAATACTTCCAAGTAAATAATCTAATTTTTAATTAATTAGACTGTCTACTTTGGAAGTATCATATACAAAAATCTAACCTTATTCAAAGCCTTTAAAAGTAACTACCTCGTCAATTGGTCTCCTCTTGCTGCGGAATTTATTAATTGGATGAACACTGTCCTCATATCCGATTGCTATCCCAGCTATTACCGATAGTTCATCAGGAATGCCCAACTCCTTATGTAGAATCTCAGGGTACTGTAAAAAACACCCTGCTGGCATAGTAGAAAGGCCGTGTTCTAATGCCTTCAGCATGATGCCCTGCGAGAGCGCACCCAGGTCGAAGAACGATAATCCCGCCAGATTCTTGTCCATACATAAATAGATAACTACAGGAGCATTAAAAAAATTACCCATAAGCTCCCCAAGCTCTTTCATAGCCTCTCCGGCAGCATCACTCATATCCGAAAGCAGTTCCTGCATGCGGGCTTGGTGAGCAGCTGGCAATTTTGACATATCTGGATTGACCTGTGACCCATTTTGAGAATTAGTCAAAAATAACTGCTTAACCCTCTCCAGTTCATCGCCTCCGGCAACGAAAATTTCCCATGGCTGCGAGTTACCCCCAGATGCGGCACGTGTCGCAGCTTCCAAAATATTTTTAATTGTGTTTTGGTCAACTGGCTCAGATTTGAATGATCTACAGCCGTGACGAGCAAATAAAGCGTCGGTTACATTCATTTGAATACCTCCAATATTCTTTTTATTTTTTAGTATATACAGAAAAACTAGCTCTAAAAATTTATCGAAGCATTTCCAGGATAAAGTTTCTGGCAGCTTCCATATCTGCAGCATCTGGATGGCCTTTTGCTATGCCTCCAACTAATTTCAGCGGTCCTGCAGTATCAAAGCCTTTGCAGGCAAAACTGCCTACAATATTGGCACCTGATTTTTTAAGCAATTCGATGAGTGATGCGTTATTAGATTTTGATTTTCCGCTACCGCTTGTCGAGAAAACAAATGTTGTCTTGCCATTCAGATCAAGTGAACTCACTGCCTTAAGAAGTTTATCATAATGCTTTCCATAGGCAATCCCGGCACCAAAGCCAATGAGTTCGTAATCTTGAAGTTCTTTCCTGTTGAAATCATCAACTGTGCAGAGCTCTGCACCGGCAGCTTCTGCCATAGCAGCAGCAATTTTCTTCGTATTACAATGATGGTATGAATAGTAAATAATAAGACATTTTTTCATAGTCTACCTCTTTCTTTCACGAGATTCTTCAAGAAGTAAATCAAGCAATGTATTCAGTTTCGCAAGCCCTGTGCAGATAACTTCCATATCCTGTTGTGAAACACATTCGTTCACTTTCAGGCTAAGTTCATTAACACTTGCTTTGATTTCGTTCATTTTCAAAACAGCTTCGTCTGTCAGCTCAATTATTACAATCCTTTGGTTGTCTTTCAGACGATCACGTTTCACGAATCCAGCCTTTTCAAGCCGTGTACAAATATTTGATACATTGCTATCAACCATTTTTAGTTTAGAAGCAATATCACTTACTTTCATTGATCCATTTTGATCAAGAAACATCAAAACGCTGATCTGCTGTGGGGTCAATCCTTGTGGGGAATAATGATGTCCCTTTGCTTTAGAAAACTTTGAATAGCTCTCCTGCAAAAGTTTATCGATCATAGTCATGCCGCAAGACATATCATTACATGTCAAGTTTATCACCTTCTAACTTTGAAAGTTTCATCAAATATATTTATTATCTCGATAAAGTTTATCACGATAAATGTAAGTTGTCAAGCATCTGTTTAGCACCTTTATTTGTTATTAATATTTCACCATCATTTTCAATTTTTCGCCCATTTTTTCACCTCTTTTATGATAGCAAAATTATGGAATCTTATACGAGAACACCAAAAGAAAAAGTTGCATACAATGTATTCTATAATATTTTATTTTACAAAAAACCATATTAATATCACCAATACTTTCTGTACGGTATGTAACTGCTATATACAATTAAAAAACAAATAGAAAGAAAGGAGTGCTTATACTATGAGTATGCGAGGCTTTAACAATATATTTCCAATAGGAAATAAAAATGACGCATATGCAGAATACTTTATTGGACAGAGCTATCTAAATATGCTGTCCACCACCGGCGTTACCATTGGTAATGTCACATTTGAACCAAGAGCGCGTAACAACTGGCATATACACCACAACGGCGGACAAATTCTTCTAGTCACCGCAGGCCGCGGATATTTCCAGGAATGGGGTAAACCAGCACGTGTGCTGTATCCTGGAGATGTAGTCAATATTCCCCCAGGTGTAAAACACTGGCATGGTGCAGCACCTGATAGTTGGTTTGCTCACCTAGCCGTTGAGGTCCCTGCTGTAGGAGCTTACAATGAATGGCTGGAGCCAGTTTCAGAAGAAGAATACAATAAACTGAAATAGTCTTTATCGAAGGTGATGAAATTAATTGATAGACTAATAGTTTATCTATGAAGTTTTATTTTATAAATAGAGAGAGGAGTAATTATAATGAAAAAACAAACAGCAGGACGCGATGCTTTGGGAGATTTTGCACCAAAGTTTGCACAGTTAAATGATGACGTACTGTTCGGAGAAGTGTGGTCCCGTAGAAAACAACTTCCACTGCGTGACAGAAGCATGATTACAGTCGCAGCACTTATCAGCGGCGGCAATTTTGAACAACTCAGGCACCATCTTAATCTCGCAAAGACGAATGGTGTGACAAAAGAAGAAATTTCAGAAGTCATAACCCATTTAGCATTCTATGTTGGTTGGCCAAAGGCATGGTCTGATTTTAATATTGCTAAAGAGGTCTTTAACGATTAGACGGCATATTATAAAAGAATTCATATTCTTATGGAAAAATTTCAGAAGCTCATTCTTATGCTGAATGTTCTGTAAAACAAAAGGCGCTTTTTTACAAAACGCCTTTTGTTTTGAGTTTTAATTTTGTTAGCTAATTTTTTTTATAGCTTCTAATGAATTTTGAATGTCTTTTAACACTAGAGATTGCATACTTTCTTTATACCTTAGAGGACTAGCCATACGAAGTGCATTAACAACATCCTCTTTCAATTCAGGTTTGTATTTTACAAGTACTGGTAATGATTTAATACACTTCCTTGCCGTAATAGGTTTAACATCTGTAATATGTTTCAAATATTTGTTTATAATTTCGTCTATTTTATAGTCAACATCCCATTTAGCATTAGCTGCTATTAAAATAATACCCCTTGTTCTAATGTATGAGTTAGTATTATTCAACATTTCTACAAACACATCAAAATATGAATAGACTATTGAGGATTGTGAACTCTCTTCTTCAAGCTGTTTCAAGCATTGATAAGCATACTTATCATCAGAATTCATTAAACCATTAACCATACTTTTAATATCCATACCTCAATCAAACCTCCTTATATAACAATATTCCGCTGATTTTCCCTCTCGATGGCCTTTTTGTATTCCTTCCTGAATTTCTCCATCACGTTGCGTAGGAGCTACCCATTGGCATCTATATTGAAATTCTCCAAACCGCTCTACCGTAATAATCTTCATTTACTTTTACATTTGCATTATATCCTTTGTCAATCAATCCAAAATTGTCAATATAATTATATATCTACATATGGTAACAGTCAATGCAAAAACCTCCAGCCAAGAGAAGCTTCCTTAATTTATAAAAAGGATCCCCTTATTTAAAGGGAATCCAAGTTTATCAAACATAAAATATTTATTCTATACCTATAATATGGAGCTAAACAATTTCTTACATAACAAATGGTATAGAATGCGTATTTTCATAATAATAGCACCTTTCACCTAATCATTGGCTATTGAAAACGTCACTGTAACATTTCCACTGCCTAATGCTTCCTTAAGTAATTTTGTATCTTCAATTTTTCCGAGTCTTGTAAAACTCCAAGAATTAGTAGAATAATAAATCACCAACTTATTGCCTTGATACAGAATAATGTCACCGATTTCAGTTGCAATCTGCTCATCATTTGTTGGAAGGCTTGTTCCTAAGGGACCTACCTTTTCAAATCCACCGTAATCCTCCATATCAATAGTAATTGAACCGTCAGCAAGCAATTGATAAAGTGCCTGTGCAGAAGAATTGTCTGCAAGTGTTGCTGTAAAACTGTATTCTCCTATGGAGATTTGCATTTTGTTTTTTACTTCTTCTCTATCTATGACCACTGTTCCGGACATGTCTGCAATGTTGTCTATCCCCGTAACACCTACACCCAAGCGATGCATTTCATCACCTGCATAAAAATCTTCATATAGCATAAATACATCACCCCATGGCTCGTAATAGCTCAATTCTCCCTTCTTTCCGTCATGATAAGCTTCCTCATCAGATACATTCAATTTTTCCGGCGGATAAAACATCCACTGGGCATCACGGAAATTGATAAGTTCCAGCTCTAAAGGCAATTGTTCATATAGTTCTTTTGCAGCAACAGTATCATATAATCTGAATGTAGAAGTTCGACCTTGAGAAGTAACTTTAACTTGCATATCAGACAATTCTAAATTTTGTTCTGACTCATCTTTAGCAGAAAGCTCATTTGTTACATTTTCAATAAAACGCATAAATATTTCAGCAGCCTGTGCACGAGTAGTCACTCCTTTGGGAGATAGCCACCCATCACTGCCTCTTAAAAGTTCATTTCCAATAGCCCAACGCATAGCCTCCTCTGCAAATAAACTAATTTGGGTCGCATCAGAAAATCTATTAACATCGGCATATTTAGAGATGTCATATCCCTTCATATCAGCATAACGGTATAACATTGCGGCAAATTGCTCACGAGTAATTTGATTATGTGGTGAAAATCTGTTATTACTTGTTCCAGATGTAATATTATTTTCTGCTGCCCATGCTACAGCAGTAGCATAGTAGCTATTTTCCGGTACATCTGAAAAACCACCATTACCAGATAAGATTGGAGTATTCTCAATTCGATAAAGAATTGTAACCAGCATACCTCGGGTAATAGGGGCATTGGGCTCAAAACTACCGTTACCATTACCGGTCATTAAGTTATTCTCTGTTACATAATTCACTGCGTTATAATACCACTCTTCATCTTCCACATCATTATATTGATCTGCAAAAGCAGTAGAAATCACGCCATATGACATGATTACTATCAATAATAGGCTAATTGAATAAAATAATATTTTTTTCATATAATATTCCTCCTCTTTGAATTTTAAATATTAGTATTCTAACTCATCAAACCAACTTAGAACTTTTTCTTGTGAGGAATCTACTTCTCAAGACTCCTTCAACTTCCCTTCTTTATTTTCAATTTTTTTTATTACCTTGGCAGGAACACCACCCACTATAACATTAGAAGGAACATTCTCTTTTACAACTGTTCCTGCCGCAACGATGGCCCCTTCTCCAATGATTACACCTGGAAGGATAGTTGCATTTGAACCGATCCAGACATTTTTTCCAATTACAATGGGAGCAAGATGCATGGTCTTTCGCTCTTCCGGTAACAGGCCATGATTTATGGTAGCCATAACCACATTATGACCAGCCAAAGCACCATCTCCAATAGTTATACCACCCTGATCCTGAAATTTGCATCCAGAATTGATGAATACATTTTTACCCATAGTAATATTTTTTCCACAGTCTGTGTAAAAGGGTGGAAACAAACGAAAGGATTTATCCACTGGCTTTCCAGTTAATTTTTCCATAATAATGCATATTTCCTCTGGTGTATGATAAGTGTTATTAAGCTCTGCTGTAGTTTGTAAGGCTTCTTGGCTTACTCTATGCATAAATAGGTGAACATCTGACCCACCTATAACTGGTAAACCGCTATTTAAATAGTTCAAAAATTTCTCTAAATTCATTTCATATATTTCCTTTCTATATTAATTAACCATATAATTTTACTTTTTTTGATGTATCTCAATTAAACAAGCATTTCCAAGCATAAAACATATTGTTACATACATATTAAACTTATAATTTTGCTTTCTATTATTTTTTGGTTTGTAAATTAAATCGTCAAAGCAATAAAATTCTCTGTTTCTGTCTGTTTTATTTTATCCGTTCTCCTTCAAGTTATATTATAATAAAAAGTTCATTTGATAACAAATACTTATTAAGAATAATTTATCATAGTTTACAAGAATAATAAAAACAAATATAATATTATTAACATTATTGGAGGTGCATATTATGAAAATTTAGATATTGTAGCAACATATAATTTGATTTATAATGCTTCAATCATGGTAGAAGTGGGAATGGGCTATGCTTTATGTCTTGATAAATTGGTAAACGCTACCGGTTCCAGCAATCTTTGCTTTAAGCCTTTAAAGCCTAAACTTGAAGTAAATTTAAATGTTGTTTGGAAAAAGCAGCAAGTATTTTCTAAAGCAGCAGAAAAGTTTTTGGAGAAATTACAGCAAGCAACCTCAGAATAAAACCCTCAGTGTACTAAAGGTTTTATTCTGAGCAGTTTTTTAACAGAAACTCAAATCTCCGTTCCTGTCTATCAATTTTCTATTTAATAGAAATTTCCTTTCATGTTTAGGATCTGAATATTGAAATCTTAGAGAGCATCTTTCTTATATCTGTTATTATTTATTTTAAATGAAAGATACCTCCATTCCCAAATTCAAACTTTCCTCTTGTTTCTATCTCAAAATGTTTTTTTGCAATACCTAAATCTATAAGATCCATTGAATAGTCATTCACAATTTGAGCGCTTAAGATGTTGTTCTCATACTTAAACATTACTTTTTGTGTGTTTTTAGCACTTGGAGCAAGCCAATACAGCTTTCATTCCATTTTGCAGCCATTGAGGTAAAGGGTGATCGCTTATAATTCGTTCTTCCATACTCTTTACTTTTCTATGTGTAGCTGACCGTACCATTTTTTCTGTTAATGAAGGAGCTTGCACTTTACCTAATACTACAACACAAGCCAATTCCTCATCCTTATCAATAGCTAATTCATCCTTATCAAATGTACCTCCAACCCAACATGTTCCCAGACCTAAATCAGTTATAGCAAGAACCAAATCTTTTCCATAATATCCGATCTTTTCCTTCAAATCTTTATCGTCTTTCTTGCCTTTCATCAATATAAGAGAACGTACATTGGTAAATAACCCATAACTTTTTCTTAACTTCCCAAAAGCTCCACTTCCATCCTCTAGGAATGCCATTGTTAAACCGGATTCTTCATTTAGTTTATTTATCAGAGAAATAATATTATCTTTTTCCTGATCTGTAATTGGTTCCTTTTCAAACTTTCTACGTGAAACTCGATTTACTATTGCACTGCGCATAAAATTACCTCCAATTATTTATATATATTGCCTTAATATTTTCTTTTATCTCCACTAAATTTCATCTTTTTTCCAGGTACCACCCTATATATTTAACAATTTTTTACTGATAAAACTCTTTCATCAAATGTTCAATATCAAAAACCAATTTTTTTAATAAATTCAATTTTGCAGAAACATCAATGTAATAGTAGTTTTTAGCCCCTTCTTTTCTCATTCTTACAATTCCTGTATCTTTCAATATTTTCAATTGATGCGATACCACAGGACGTGACAGGTGTGTTTTTGCAGTAATTTCTCCAACACGCATTCCGTTTTTGCAATCGGAGTCCATTAAAACCAGAAGTATTACCTGACGTGTTTCATCTCCAATTGCTGTCAAAATTGATTGTGCATTTTTAAAATCTTCTTTTATAATTCTAATTTGTTCTTTTTTATCCATAATCAAGGTCTCACCTCTTTTGTTCTTTAGTTCGCACTAATAAACCACTATATTTATAATACCCTTTTTAAAAAATAAATACAATATTGAGAAAGCAAAACGAGACGAACTTTTTTCTTCTGCTTTAATAGGAAAGCAAAATAATATCACACTTGCATTTCGACAAAATTTGTAATTCATGATATATTTGCTCGTATTGATAGCAATAATATTACATTAAGGGATATATTTTTTGATTAATAAAAATTAGATAGAATATGAGGATTAAAAATAAACACGGCGATACTCTATTGGTACCACCGTGTCGTTAAAATAGGCAACTTTAAGAATAAGTTCATCATAGTTTTCATATAACACTTTTCCCCCAATAAGGATTTTATTTACGTTCTCTGATGTAATTCCGGTAATACTCTCAAAATCTCTAATCCTAGAATTTAAGTATGTAGCTATAATTATAAAAAATATTGCTAAAAGTAATATATATTTTTTTTCATAAATCAATAAAACTCCCTATTAGAATTGAATTTAAAATTATCGCAGTACTGTAAAAAAATAAAAATGTCTCTCGTCCTCCACAAACTCACTTATAATATGTTTTTGGAATAAATACCACATCCTATCATATTTTATGTTATATTAAAAACGTATTCTAGCCCATTTTCTTGTTCTCTTATAGTGATATAGTATTTTCGTTTATTTTCTACTTGTCACTTTTTACACAAAATTTACTTCCTGGTAATTTGTACTACATATAACCTAATGTGTCAATAGACTATTTCTTTATTGGTGTTGTTTACATCATTCCAACAATTAATAAAATCAGAGATGACAATTAAGGGCAATTTTCCTTTTTGTCACCTCTCATTTAATTGAAGCTTATATTTTTCATATATCAATGAAGTTCCATATTTAAAATTGTAAAAATGAACATTTAATTATGAAAATTACTCAATATACGCATCAATTGAAGGATAATCTGTATCCATTTTTCTATTTTCATAATCATATATATAGTCTATCTTTTCTATATCATAGCCATTATAATTATAAATGCATTTTACTGTAAACCTTAAATTAATAATGTCTCTATCAGAATAACTACCCATTAAATCATCTGCAAAAATCCAACCTCATTATTATATTTAATTTGTAAAAACAAATCTCCCATATAAAGTTTATTATATGCTTCCAATTTAAATGAGTCATTCTCTGTATACTCTTCAATATAGATAATAATATATATTATTATTTATAGAAGAACATTTTAATTCATTGGACAAATCAGCGTTGTAATATTGGGCATAATAACATATCAATCTCTTCACCAAAAACCATTATTGCTATTTCATACCAAGGTATATCATCCAAAGGCATATTATATTCATTTGATTGTCCTTTGCTATATGTTGTTTCTGCATAAACTAAATTTATTTTTCCCTAAAATTAACATCAAACTCACCGCTAACAATGAAACTAATATACATTCAACAACAATGTTCTTTCCTAAAATCATCAGCAAAATCAACACACTGTACTCTAAAGTCAAAATTACCCTTGCCTTTTTTCCATACACATTTACTTCAGCAGCATCCAATGGTTTATTCTTATCCTCCACCGGTGAGAGAATATATATAATCAGTACTGAAATTGTGGAAATCGTTATAACAATAAAATTTGTCCATGGTATAAACTCCACTGCCAAAAGTGCGGAAACAATTAACACTACAGAACAGATATAACATCTTAGCTGTGTTCTTGCGTGATATCCTCCCGCATATATCCTTAATGGTATATATGTCACAATAAAGACTATTGTTTCCAAGACTTTATTAA
>SWCH01001325.1_pt1 | contig 9885 bp, 6 predicted proteins | sample 4690051 | NCBI WGS metagenome assembly SWCH01 (sample SAMN10267282, study PRJNA491770) | bioreactor metagenome | isolation source: DHS bioreactor inoculated with | place: Japan: off Shimokita Peninsula | reverse complement strand
TAATAAAAACGGAAGTAGCAAGTGATATAAAGGTTGGAGATTATGTCGAAATATCAACAGAAAATGAAGTAATGCTCAAACATATATTTATGTTGTATGGAACTCCTTTTGTTATAATGTTAGGTACTATTTTTGCTTTTATGTTTTTATTTAAAAATAGTTCAAACAGAGACTTAATATCTGCTTTGTCAGGACTTGCATCTTTAGGGTTATCATATTTTATTTTGAAAAACTACGATAAAAAAGAAATGAAAAACAATGCAATTAAATATACAGTTGCAAAAAAATTATAAATAAAATATAATTATTTATGAAGGAAATATAATGAATATATTTGATTTGCAGTATGAAAATTCAATTAAGAAAAAGGGTCCCTTAGCTGAACGCATGAGGCCCTTAAATCTAGATTATTTTGTTGGACAAAAACATATAGTAGGCAAAGGTAAAATATTAAACAGAGCAATAAGTGCTGATAAACTTTCCTCTGCAATTTTTTATGGTCCACCTGGAACAGGTAAAACTACTTTGGCTAAAATTATAGCAGAAAAAACTAAAAATAATTTTACTACTTTAAATGCTGTCACAAGCGGTATCAAAGATATAAAGGAAAAAATTAATTTTGCAGTTGATGAATTATCTATTTATAATAAAAGGACAATCCTTTTTATAGATGAAATTCATCGCTTTAATAAAGCACAACAAGATGCTTTGCTGCCTTATGTTGAAAATGGTACTATAATATTAATAGGGGCAACAACTGAAAATCCATATTTTGAAGTGAACCCTGCTCTGATATCAAGGTCATTGGTATTTGAATTTAAGCAAATAACTAATGATGATATTAAAAGTGTTTTGAAAAAAGCACTATCAGATAAAGAAAGAGGTTATGGAGATAAAAATATTGAAGTTTCTGAATCAGCCCTTGATATTATTATAGATAATTCAAATGGTGATGTTAGAAAAGCCTTGAGTGCACTTGAGCTAGGCGTTGAAACAACCCAAGTTGATAAAAATGAAATTATTAAAATAGATGATGATGTTGCACAAGAGTGCATTCAGAATAAAAAAATTATCTATGATAAAAATGGAGATAATCATTATGATACTATATCTGCATTTATAAAAAGTATGAGGGGTTCAGATCCCGACGCAACAGTATATTGGCTTGCAAAAATGATAAAAGGTGGAGAAGATCCTAAATTTATTGGAAGAAGAATTATAATATGTGCTTCAGAAGATGTTGGAAATGCAGATCCTAGAGCTTTAGAAGTGGCAGTAAATGCATTTAAGGCTATTGAAATAATAGGAATGCCTGAAGGTCGCATAATTCTTGCTCAAGCAGCTATATATATAGCATGCGCACCAAAAAGCAATGCTTCATACATTGCCATAAATAGAGCAATGGCAGATGCAGATAAAAACTCTCTGGAAATACCTTCTCATCTAAGAGATAAAAGTTATTCCGGAGCAACTAAACTTAATAGAGGCGTTTCATATAAATATCCTCATGACTATGATAAATTTTATGTTAAGCAACAATATTTGCCGGATAATTTAACTAATACAAATTATTATGAACCTAAAGAATCAGGTTATGAAGCTAGAATGAAAAAATTCTTAGATTATTTGAAACTCAGTTAGGATATACCATTTTTCCTTGGTTGTCCTATAGGATAGGGGGATTAAAATGGAATTAAAAATAATAGGTATTAATATTACAAACGAAAATATAGAACAAAAAATATACGAGAAAATAAATTTTGAAAAATTTGAAATTAATAAAGAATATGATATTATCGCTTCGTTTTATAACAGAGATTTGATTGATGATAGTTTAAATGAAGATGTACCTTATGAAATTAAAAAGAAACATTTTAAATTTATTAAAATGGTTAGAAATATATTTGAAAAAAACAATATAAAAATTAATAAATTTTATCTAATGGGTACAATAGTAGAACTTTTAGATGACGAAATTGATATAAAAATTAAAAAATCAAATAGTAAAAATATTAAAAGTAATGTTATATGGCCTTGTAAAGAAATATTTATATATGAAGATGGTAAAAATAAATTAGATAGTTTGTTATTTACTAACCAAATTTCTATGGAAGAATATGAGTCTAATTTAGAAGATCTGAAATATGAATTGAGCATATATGAAAATGAAGAAGAATTTGAGTATTTGAATTAAATTAAAATTTTTGAGATTAATATATTGAAGTATATGATTAAATAAACTAATATAATAAAAAACTTAGTAATGCTATGCTCCCCCTTTAAATAGGACAGTTGAAACAATAAAAACTGTTTAAAACAAGGAGGAGCATATTTTGATGAGAAGTATAACTAAATTTGCAACTGAAGAAAAATTAATATTAGCTTTAGAGGATGTTTACATTTTAAACAGAAATTGAAATAATTAATTTAATTTTTAACTATTGTAAGTATACAAAGCAATTCGTTATATTTTGAAAACTATAACGAATTGCTTAAATAATGATTACTATTTTAACATTTGGGAAAAATATCAAGCAAAATAATACTAAAAGAAAAATTTAAAGGTATAAAAAGCACGAATTCATATTGAAAGGCTTCGCTAAATCAATTATAATTTAATATATAATTGATTTTTACATATGTTATACGAAAATTGTTAAACATTTTGGCTTTGTAAAGTATCCTAAATTATAATTACAATTTTAAGGAGGTAACGATGAAATTAAGAAAAATGTGGTTAAACATCAACGGTGCAAAAAGAATGCTCATTTGCGACCCTGCAAACGATTCCTTATCCACTGTATTGAGAAGGCTGGGACTTACAGGTACTAAGGTTGGCTGCGGTACTGGAGTGTGCGGATCTTGTTCAGTTATTTTAGACGGAAAATTAGTTCGCTCATGTACAAAAAAAATGAAAACGGTTAAGGAATACAGTGAAATTATTACTATTGAAGGAATTGGGACACCTAATAACATGCATCCTCTACAAGTAGCATTTATAAATTGTGGTGCTGTTCAATGTGGTTTTTGTACCCCAGGTTTTATAGTATCGGCATATGCTTTGCTTTTGGAAAACAACAATCCAACACGTGAAGAAGTACGAGACTGGTTCCAAAAACATCGTAATGTATGTCGATGCACAGGATATAAGCAAATCGTAGATGCAGTTATGGATGCAGCAAAAGTTGTCAGAGGGGAAGCAACTATTGAAGATATAAAAGTAAAGATGCCTGATAATAATGAATATTATGGTAAACCTCTTGTACGTCCTAATGCTTTTGCTAAAGTTTGTGGACTTGCAGACTATGGTGATGACATAGAGCTTAAAATGCCTTCAGACACCCTTCATTTAGCTATAGTACAGCCTAAAGTAGCACATCATGCAAAAATATTAAATATTGATATTTCAGAGGCAGAAAAAATGCGTGGTGTTTATAAAATAATTGTTGCCAAAGATATTATAGAAGCTGGCGGATCTAATGTTATGGCTGAAGGACAGTTACACGAAAGAACGACAGTAATGGTTCCTAGCCGTAAAATACTTTGTGATGACAAAATATATCGCTATGGTGATGTAGTTGCACTTGTAGCAGCAGATACGAAAGAACATGCAAGAGCTGCAGCTGCTATGGTTAAAATTGAATTTGAACAACTTCCGGAATACTTAAATTATCTTGATGCGGTAATGCCGGATTCAATAAGAATTCATGATGATACACCTAATATTTTTTCAATGCAACCTGTTTTAAAAGGTGAAGGACTTGAAGACCCATATAAGGTTCAAGATGTAATGGATAATTCAGCATATAGTGTTACAGGAAGCTTTTATTCTTCAAGGGAACCGCATTTATCAATTGAAGGGACGACTGTTCAAGCTTATTTTGATGAAGAGGATAATTTATCTATTCAATGTAAATCACAAGGAGTATATTCAACTATAGGTAGAATAGGAAACTCTGTTGGTATACCAAAAGACAAAATCCGTATAATAATGAATCCAACTGGTGCAAGTTTTGGTTGGTCTACAAATGCAGGGGATGTTTGCCTTGTAGCAGCAGCAGCAGCGGTTACAAAAATGCCTGTTGCACTTTCCTTGTCATATGAAGAACATCAGCATTTCTCAGGAAAGAGAAGTCCAAGTTATTCTAACGGAAGGGTAGCTTGTGATGAAAATGGAAAAATTACTGCTGCAGAATTTGATTATGGTATGGACCATGGTGCATATTCATGGGGCGGTGATGATATAATGACTAAACCTGCACGATTTGCGTACTTCCCTTACAATGTACCTAATGTTGCCGGATTGGTTAGAATTGCAAATACAAACCACAATTTTGGTACAGCATACCGCAGTTATGGTTCTCCTCAAGCATATACATTGTCAGAAGCAATTGTGGATATGCTTGCTGAAAAAGCTAACATAGATCCATTTGAATTTAGATATAGAAATATAGCTCGTGAGGGTGAAACAAATATAAACAGTTACTCTTTCCGCCAATATCCAATGGAAGAAATGATGAATATTATGAAACCGATTTATGATAAAGCGGTTGAGGAAGCTAAAAAATATGATACTCCTGAAAAACGCAGAGGTGTTGGCCTTGCTTGGGGAGGTTTCAATGTTACTGAAGGAGGAACTGACAGTTCATCTGCTGCATTAGAATTAAATCCTGATAATACATTTACAAAATATGATACTTATCAAGATTTAGGTCAGGGTGGAGATATAGGATCGTTAATGCTGACTCTTGAAGCTTTAAAACCATTAAAAGTTACACCTGAACAAATAAAACTTGTTCAAAATGATACGAAACTTTGTCCGGACAGCGGTATGTCAGGTGCAAGCAGGACTCACTATATGAGTGGTAAAGCAACAATTATTGCTGCTGAAAAACTTATGAATGCAATGAGAAAAGAAGATGGAACATATAGAACTTATGATGAAATGGTAGCTGAAGGAATTGAAACTAAGTATTTTGGAAAATATGAAAATACATCTGTGCAAGGTCTTAGCCGTCTAGATCCTAATACAGGAATAGGAGATCCAACTCCGGCATATACATATTGTTTAAATTTAGCTGAAGTAGAAGTTGATACAGCAACAGGTAAAACTTCTGTACTTCGTTTTACATGTGTGGATGATGTGGGTAAAGTTGGAAATATTGCAGCAGTTAATGGGCAAGCATATGGCGGGATATCTCATAGTATAGGCTTTGCTTTAAGTGAAGATTATGATGATGTTAAGAAACATTCAAATATGTTAGGAGCGGGTGTTCCTTATATTAAAGATATACCTGATGAAATTAACGTTATTCATTATGAAAGACTTGACGAAATAGGACCATTTGGTTCATCTGGAGCTTCTGAAGCATTTCAGTCCTCAGGACATGTTGCGGTACTTAATGCAATAAACAACGCATGTGGAGTACGTGTTTATGAAATACCGGCAACTAAAGAAAAGGTAAAAGCCGGACTTGATGCAATTGCTGCCGGCAAAAAAGTTGAACCTCCTAAAAAATATTTCCTAGGTTCAGATTTATATGAGGAACTTGAAAATATTAAAGCAAATCCTGTTAAATATGGCGGAGATGATTTCTTTATTCCATTAGGGGATGCAAGCGCAGAAAGATTTTTCTAGTTTTAAAATTTAGTATTGATATATTTCCCGGTCTGAAATTTTTTAGTCCGGGAAATATAATTAGGAGAGATTGTATATGGATATAAAAAAAGAAAATTTCAATGAAAAAATAAAAACATGTATGCAGAACGAACCGGCATTTTGTACAGCAGTCTGTCCATTTCATCTTGATATTCAGGATTTTATCCCTAAAATGCAGCGTGGAGGATTTAATGCTGCATATAGAACCTACCTTAATGCAGTTGCTTTTCCAAACATTGTTTCGGAATTATGCCATGAGCCATGTAAAAATGTATGCCCCAGGAGCTTAAAAGATGAAGCAATTAATATGAAATTACTGGAAAAATCAAGTATTAAATTTGCAAGAAATTTAGAACCCAATAGTTATAATATGCCTTCAAAAAATAAAAGGATTGCAATCATTGGGGCAGGAATAAGCGGACTCAGCTGTGCTCTGCGTTTGACTTCAAAAAAATATGATGTTACTGTTTTTGAAAAATCCGACCGTATTGGCGGGCATCTTTGGGATTTAATGAAACCCGAAATATTTTTAAATGATATAGAACATCAGTTTAAAAATGAAAATTACACTTTGTGTTTAAATAAAGAAATAAAAAATATTGATGAACTGGAATTTGATGCTATATATGTAGCTACAGGTAAAGATGGCAATGATTTTGGTCTGAAAAGAGATATGAATGGTGCTTTTGCCAGTAACAAACCCGGAATTTTTATGGGTGGCATGTTATGCAATAAAAATATAGTTGAGTCAATAGCCGATGGACTCCAAGCCGTAAATGCCATAGAGAGATATATTAAGACAGGAAATATGAATCAGCCTGAAGAAAATTATGATACTAGAATTAAAATTAATACGGAGTTCATTCCATCAACAGAACCTGTGCCACCATCTGATGATGGAATGTATACAAGGGAAAATGCAGTAGATGAATCCAAACGATGTTTGAGGTGTTCATGTGATGCATGTGTCAAGCACTGTGATTTAATGAAGTATTATGGTAAATTTCCAAAAAGAATTGGTGAAGAGGTTCATATTACAGTCCATCCGGGAACACTTGATGGAAATGGGACTGTAGCGACACGTCTTATTTCAACCTGCAATCAATGTGGATTGTGCAAGGAAGTTTGCCCTGAAAATATAGATACAGGTGACTATTTGCTTCAAAGTCATAGAGCTATGAGAGAAAAGGATGCAATGCCATGGGCTTTTCATGATTTCTGGCTTAGAGACATGGAGTTTACCAATGGAGAAAATGCAGCTCTTTGTAAAATTCCAAAAGGGTACGACAAAAGTAAATTTGTATTTTTTCCAGGATGTCAACTTGGTGCATCTGATTATAAATATGTTTTAAAAAGTTATGAATTTTTGCTTCAACATAATCCAGATACAGCTTTGATGTTACACTGTTGTGGGGCACCTTCTGAATGGTCAGGAGATGAACTCATTAACAATGAAGTTATAGAAAAAATAAAAAGCGATTGGATAAAGATTGGAAAGCCTACAGTTATTTTTGCATGTACAACATGTAAACAAATGTTTAATAAACATCTTCCTGAGATTCATGGAGTTTTTCTATATGAGCTGATGGAAAAATGGAATATTAACATCGAAAATAATAGTAAAAATGAAAAAGTCTCTATTTTCGACCCATGCACCAGTCGTAATGAAGCAGAACTGCAAAACTCCATTAGAAAATTAGCAGCTAAGGCGGGTTATGTTCTCGAACCGCTTCAATATGAAGGGAAATATGCAAAATGTTGCAGTTGGGGAGGACATGTGTCAACGGCCAATCCTTCTTATGCAAAAGAAGTTGTAAAATCAAGATTATCACAAAGTGAAAATCCATATATAGCATATTGCAGCAATTGCAGGGATATATTTGCTTCTTCTCACAAACAAACATATCACATACTTGATATTATATTTGATTTGAATGATAGCAATCGAATGCCTCCAACTTTTACAGAAAGAAGAAATAATCGCATTTTATTAAAAAAAGAAATATTAAAAGAATTTTTTAAAGAAGAGGTTACTATGGAGCAAAGTGAAAATAAAATAGAACTTTTAATAAATGATGCTTTAAAACAAAAGATTAGCAGTGAAATGATACTTGAAACTGAAATTGCCGAAGTTATTGCATATTGTGAAAAAGAAGGCAGGAAGATTTTAGATGGAGACAGCGGTAATTTTGTAGGACATCTGAAAAAAGGCAATATGACTTATTGGGTAGAATATGCTGTGAAGGACAAGGGATTTGAACTGTTTAATGCATATTGTCATCGAATGAGCATTGAGGAGAACTAATATGGAAGAAAAGAAGTTAATTTGTTATAAATGTAAAAAACAAATGGTTCCTAAAAAAACTTATTTCAATTATCTTGGACACAGCTTTTTTACTGATATTTTAAGGTGTCCTGACTGTGGTGAAGTTTATATACCGGAAGATTTAGTTAAAGGACGTATTACAGAGGTTGAAATGCAGTTGGAGGACAAATAATGGAGGAAGAAAAAATTATTCGAAGAACATTTAGTGTATGTCCTAAATGTTTAAAAAGAATACCTGCATATCATGTTGAAAAGGATGACAACGTGTATCTTAACAAAGAATGCGATGAGCATGGATTTTTTTCAACAATTATTTGGAAGGGAAAAACATCTAAATCAAATTGGATTGGAAATACGTCTGAAATTAATGAAGGAGAAAATTTGAATTGTCCAAATGGTTGCGGAATATGCTCCGAGCATTTACAAGGTACATGCTGCACTTTATTAGAAGTTACAAAACGTTGTAATATAAATTGTAAATTTTGCTTTGCTGATGAAAGGAATAATGAAGATATAGCTTTTGAACAAATTAAAGCCTGGATAGATGATTTAACGATAAAAGGAAAAACTCTTCTTCAATTAAGCGGAGGAGAGCCTACTGTGAGAGATGATTTGCCTGAAATTGTGCAAGCGGCAAAGCTGGCTGGATGTAAATATATTCAGCTTAACAGTAATGGAATACGATTAGGGAATGACAAAGAATATGTGAAGAAATTAGCTGATTCTGGATTATCATTTGTATTTATGCAGTTTGATGGAACAGAAAATGAAATATACAGAAAACTTCGCGGTGGAAATTATCTTGAAATAAAGAAAAAGGCTATAGAGAATTGTGCCGAATATAACATAGGAGTTACGCTTGTTCCAATGATAGTACCTGATATAAATGATCACAATATTGGAGAAATTTTAAAATTTGCCATAAATAATTCTCCTAATGTACGAGGGGTTCATTTTCAGCCTGTAAGTTACTTTGGAAGGGTTCCTCAAATTCCTAGTGATGATATGCGTTTTACACTGGACGAACTGTTGTTTGAAATAGAAAACCAAACTAATGGAATGATTAAGATGAAAAACTTACTTCCATCATGCTGTGATCATCCATCGTGCGGGTTTCACGGAGATTTTGTTGTTTTACCAAATGGGATTTCATCTATATCTGTAAAAAAGACTAAAAAATCTGATTGCTGCTGTAGCAGCAGTGAAATAGTTTCAGCTGATAAAAATAGAGAGTTTGTCGGTAGAAGATGGAAGAGACCTGCAAAAGCTAATGAAAATAAAGTTTCTTCATGCTGTGATGAGAAACATGATATTCGTGATATGAATTACTTTTTAAATCGAGTAAAATCTCATGGTTTTACTGTTACAGCTATGGCATTTCAAGATGCGGGAAATTTAGATTTAGAGCGTCTCAGAAGATGCAGCCTTCATGTATATGACAACGGGCTTCTTGTACCGTTTTGTTCACACTATCTTACACCATGGGAAGAAATATAGCATGGAAAAATATTCAATGTGCAGACCAGGTGGTTTTAAAATAACAGACAGGGCTATTATCTTTTGTAAATTCAGTAAAGAATCAAAAATTGCAGATATAGGATGTGGTTGCGGCTCTACAGTGCATTATATTATAGAGAATTATGGACTTGATATTTATGGTGTTGACAAAGATGAACATTCTTTAAATCAAGCAGGAACATTTGGGAAAAGTAATTTGTTTTATTTATCAGATGCAGAAAATCTGCCATTTGAAACAAGCTCACTTGATGGATTATTGTTTGAGTGCAGTTTTTCAAAAATGGATAATCCAAATTTAATACTAAATGAATGCAGACGTGTTTTAAAAACAAATGGATTGTTAGTAATATCTGACTTTTATGCACGTGGAAAAACCGCACAG
>SWCH01002892.1_pt1 | contig 9888 bp, 14 predicted proteins | sample 4690051 | NCBI WGS metagenome assembly SWCH01 (sample SAMN10267282, study PRJNA491770) | bioreactor metagenome | isolation source: DHS bioreactor inoculated with | place: Japan: off Shimokita Peninsula | reverse complement strand
GCATGGATTGCCACGTCGAAGACTCCTCTCAATGACGCATCAGTTAATCCGTCATTGCGAGCGCAGCGCGGCAATCCATCTTCGTCCCATATTGCCGCAATAGGCGATAAAAAGCATGGATTGCCCGTCGTCAACACCTCTCAATGAGGCGTCGCAAATATATTCGGCTCCAGCGGTCCAACCTGTAAAAAGGGCTGGACTTTTTTTATGGGTGAATTTCGAAATCTCTCAGGAATTTCATACTGAACAGTAAGTACGAAATTACAATTATCTGGAGGCCAAGCCGGATATTTTTTCGCATTTTGAGGCCAGGTTGTTCGATGTGCATATATGCAATATGTATTTTATAAGTATGTATGACAGAGTAAGATTGAGTTGCGCGCCTGGTTCAGGTGATATATGAGCAACAAAATTTCTAAGCATTAATCTGTATTTAATGCGCTGATGCCAAACTCAAAACGGCATGCAGGCCCATGCGAAAAATCATTTCGGCAAGAACGTCGCCAGAATCTGTTGGCCATATCGCAAGTATGGCGAAAACATCTTTTGCCATACATTCTTGGTGGGCTATGGAGCGAGAAATTTTGCCAAACCCAGTGCAGGGCTTAGCCATCATGGGAAACATGTCGAAGATCAAGACCGTGACCGATTTCGCGGAATCCTTACGGTCGCAGCATTCCAGTGCCTCCATCGACTATAGGAAGAAATTCGGGATTAAGGCGGCGACTGATCCGATCCAGACCGTGATTGATAGAAGCAATGGCGCGGGGGGGCAGGGGGAAATGAAGTATTACTGCTTCAAGTGTAGGAAGGCGATTCCGGATAATGTGGCGCGGTTTTGTTGGAATAATAAAGAGAGGTTTGGGGGGAAGGCGTTTTGTTATGAGTGTCAGACGGGTACAACGTGCGCTTGCGGTACCGGGAAAAAAACAGCTTAGGCGCATATGTTGTCGAGTAGTATTAGTATGTTATTGATCATAAGAGTAATGTGATTAGGGTTTTGAATGAGTTAAATTTCATTATGCTAGCATATTAGGTAAATAGGAGGCGTCATGGAGTATATTAAAGAATTGCTTGAAAAATTTAAATTTGAGATGGACGGTGTGGCACTCAATAATAATGATAAAAATATTCTATCTGCTGCATTATTTGATATATCCTTGGATCATTCAAGAGCAATCCTTAAGCTGTTAGACGCTGAGGATCCAAATTGCGCTTCGGCATATGCTCTTGTCAGACCTATGTTTGAGTGTTTTATAAGAGCATCTTGGATATTTGATTGCTCAACTATCAGTGAAATAGAATACATTAAAAAACGGGATAAATTTCCATTTAGATATACGCAAATGATAAGTGCGGTTGAGAAGTCAAATAATTGGCCTGAAACTTTGACTCTAGCATTCAAAAGAGGAAAAAAATATTTTCATAGCTTTACTCATGGCGGAATGCAAATTATTAGTCGTAGATTTCAAGATAACTATATAATACATAATATTGATAAAAATGAAATTCAAGATTTATTAAGATTCATCGTACTCATATCTTTTTTGAGTTTTATAGGTATAGTTCGTATCAGTGGTTCAAATGAGAAGAATTCTTTTATTGAAAGAACTTTTAAAGAAATTAAAGAACGATACCTATGAGCGAATAATTTTGTTTAAGATGGAGTATGGAGACGATAATATTTTAATTCATAGATAAACTGAATTTTCTAGGTGAAGAATGAAAAAGTCAATTGATAACGAGTTGGATCGTAGGACATGGAATTTGGAATCTTTGCGGAGTCGAGTTGGTTTTTTATATGGGCCGAATCAGCGTAAATTATTGTCTCCTTGTCTCGAATCGATAGTTACTAGGGAATACTACGCACGATTTCATTTTCAAGAAGGGAGAAAGTTGGTATATGAATTTCTTTCAACAAGGGAGGGGGTGAAAGATTTAGCAAAACTTGTATTTGGTGGGGTCAAAGAGGATCAGGTGGAATTTCATAGAAGGTGTCGATGTGCAGAAGCTCATGTCCTTGCTTGTCTTCAGAGTATTCATTCTGCTTATGATATAATGGGTCACGTACTTTATTATTCTTTAGGTATGAATAATATTCCCGATCAGATAATTCCAGATCATATAATTGGAATTAAAAGCGTTTACAATAAAATTCGAGATATTAATATTTATGATAGTATTGTGAGTGAAATTTATAAATATATAAATAATGATAACTATAAATATCTTTCTGCGATTGTTAACCATTCAAAACATAGAAGTATTGTCAATATATGTTTTACTGTTGATATTTGTGGTGATGAAAAAGATTTGTATAAATTTAATTTTAATGAATTTGTTTATAATGGGGAAAATTATGTTCCAAGATGTGCATACACGTTCATTGACGAAGAGTATAATAGATGCTCAAGCCAAATCGTTAGTATAGGTCTAAAATTAAATGATTATTTATGCGATGTTGGTGATTAAAGGGGAGGACGAGAGTCAGCCATCAAAAGGACCGAGGTCTGCTTTTGGCTTTTCTTTCATCAGCTCCGCAGTAACTATCTGTAACTACACAGGCATGGTGCCAACAAGCATGGAGTTAAGCCTTCCTTTGACGAATCTGGCCTCATGAGCCAGTCCACACTACTTGACCCTGTACCAAACACCCCGCCCCTGACCATTCCTTTCCAGCATCCCATTCTCCAGCAACCTCTGGAAATGCTCTTTCAGCGTATTCCTGCTGGTTCCGGTCAGGAGAGTCATTTCCTTGATGGTAACGCGACCGTGTTCGCGGGCGTGTTCCACGATGCGCCGGGACAGGTCCGGCAGGGCGTGTTGCAGCAGGCGTTCCCGTTCCATCTTGGCGGCCAGGCGTTGCATCTGCGTGTGCAGGGCGCGCAGGAAGAAGGTCAGCCATGGTTGCCAGTCCGGCGCATCCGAGTTCAGGGTAGCCTGGGTTTGGCGCAGGGCCAGGTAGTAGCCTTCCTTGTTCTGTTCGATCACGCTTTCCAGGGAGCTGAAGGGCGTATAGGCATAGCCGCAGCGCAGCAACAAAATCGTTGTGAGGATGCGCGAAAGCCTGCCGTTGCCGTCCTGGAAAGGATGGATGGCCAGGAAGGCCACTGTGAATATGCCGATGACCAGAAGAGGGTGCAGGCTCCGGGTTCCCAGAGTTGCCTGCGTCCAGTCCAGCAGTTCGCGCATGCGTCTCGGGGTGTCGAAGGGCGTGGCGGTCTCAAAGACGATGCCGATCAGCTTTTCCTCTGCGTCAAAGGCCGCCACGTTATTGGGTGACGTCTTGTAGTTGCCGCGATGCCTTTCGTCCTTGTCGCTGTGAAGCAGTAAGTCCCGGTGCAGCTGGCGGATATGGTTTTCCGTCAGGCTGATATGATCGAAGGATTCGAAAATCCGTTCCATTGTTTCCGCGTACCCGGCAACTTCCTGCTCGTCCCGTGTGACAAAGGAGCCTATGGCGAGATTTGCCAAGAGCTTCTCCACGTCGCTGTCGGACAGGGCGCTGCCCTCGATTCGAGTGGAAGAGCCCACGCTTTCGATGGTCGCTACCCGTCGCAGGGCGGACAGCCGTTCCGGCGCAATCGACCCCAGAGCCTGCCACGCGCCTTTGAACTCGTCGATTTGGGCTGTCAGGGTGAGCATTTCAGGTGTGATGAAAAGGCTTTTCGTCGTGATCATGTCCGAAAACACATCCGATTTCATCCATTTTGTCAATCCGTTTTTCCATCCGATTCCATCCGATTTGTGTGAAAAACGGGGTAGTCCTCAAAAAACGTGTTCGCGTCTTACAACACGATAGCGTCTACACGCAGGCCTTCAACCGGCGGCATGGCCGGGTAGGGCATGTGCTTCAAGGGCGGTTCAAGGCCATTGTGGTGGAACGGGAGGCATATCTTCTCATTATTCGACCGTGAGCAGGATTCTTCGGCGCGAAGAATCAAGATTCAAGATCTGAACCTTGGCATTCGCACGGCAGCGTGAGTTTGGGCACCTTATGTCGAACCTTGTTGGCCTGGTCCCAGAGGTCCAACGCGCCGTCAAGTCCTGTATGTCAGCGCTTCCTGTATGCCTTGTCGTGCTGGACGTGCAGGCTGACCAGCACTAGGGTCGGACCGCTGAGCAGGCAGGATACGGCCCTGGCGCTGGCCGTGACCCGAAGAGAATAGAGCTGGTGGCCCGTGCCCGGTTCGATCATTCCATGGAGTTTTTCGAAATTGAGGCCGGGATGCTTCCAGAGGTCCACGAGCTCAAGGGATTGGAGCAGGACGAGCATTTTCGCTGCGGCCTTGCGCACTGGCAGTTCGGCGGACATGACCGCTTCATCGAATGCGGGGCGGATCTCAATCCTCATCCGCCCATCTCTTGGCCACGTTGTGGGCGGTTTCGGTTGTTTCGACCACCTCCGAAGGGCGGGGGTCTTCCAGGGACTTGACGATGGCCTGCTTGCTGTCCGCCGTCCAGGCCCAGAGCTGATGACGCGGGATGGTCTCCACGGGAATCAGCAGGATGCGGCCGTCCTCGAGGACCTCGATCTCGACCGTGTCCCCAGGCTTGATGCCCGTTGTTGGCGGCAACGTGATGCGTCGACGTGAATCGGTTTGCGTAAGCATGTTTCGTCCCTCCATGACTTTCACTCATAGGACGGAAAGGGGGAGAGGGCAATACCCATATTGGGCGTTTTGCCGGCCTTCGACATAGCCTACAGCTACCAGCCCAGCGGGAAATGGACATCGAGCCATCAGATGACCATGAACGGCAAAGAGGACGGTTTCACCCTGGATGATTTCAAGGCCTGCGCACAAAACGCATCGATGAAGCGCGGACGCGCGGAAACCATCGTCGCCGAAGTCCGGGCCGTCGTCGCCCGCTGGCGGGACTATGTAGAAGAGGCGCGGGTGAATCCGGCGCAGCGGGACAGGTTCCAGGCGGCGCTGAAAGTGGAGGCCATTCGATGAAACACGGCAAAAGAGTTTTCTTCATCCTTGTCCTTTTTGTGGTCACCCTTGCCGCTTGCGGCGAAACGGACAGGACCGGTGAGTTTTACACCGATTGGGATATCGCGGGCGGTTGCGTCAGCGGGTTGCCCGGCGCGGTCCGGCGCGATGGGAACAATGCCGTCTCCGATTTCTGCGACCTCGCTCCGGGCGGCTGGATCTGGGTCACATACGCCGCCGAATGGTGCCCGGCCAGCAGGAACCAGGCAGCGCCCGCAATCCGTTTCGCGCGAACGGTCAGGGACAGGGCGGAGGTGTTCACCGTGCTCACCAGCGGGGCGGAGCCCTTCACCGTCGCCCGTCTCGGAGAAGCCCGCGCCTGGGCTTCAAAACACGGCATTGCCCCGGCCCGCATCCTCTTTGGGACCGAGCCCGACAGCCGGGTCATCCCCCAGCACCTGCTCATCGGCCCGGACGGGCGGACATGGTTCCGTTATATCGGGCACCTCCAGACGGAGGAAATGCTGGATATCTTCCAAGCCTTCGAAAGCGGCTTGCGTCATCCGACCATGTCTGCCAAAGAATGAAATGTGGGAGGACGTCTCGCGTTGACGTTAATGTAGCACTGGACCGGCATCAGGTTTTCATGGAGAAATGATGGGCATTCCTTACTATCACATTGATTCCTTTTCTCGGAAAGTATTTGCAGGCAATCCTGCTGGTGTTTGTGTTCTTGATAAATGGCTTGATGAATCTATGTTGCTGAACATAGCCAGAGAAAACGGACATGCGGAAACTGCATTTATTGTAAAGAGACATGGCGAGTATGAAATTCGATGGTTTACACCTGACATCGAAATGGACCTTTGTGGTCATGCCACCCTTGCGGCAGCTTATGTTGTTTGGAAGTATATCGATCAGGAAAACACTGTTACGTTCAGGTCTGCGACTGATGAGATTGATATATCGATCAAAAATGGACTCATCTCAATGGTGTTCCCCAAACGAGTTCCAATACCATGTACTCCACCTCAGGTATTGCTTGATTCTGTAAATATCCAACCAGATAAAGTCTTAAAATCCAGAGATTATGTTTTTGTCTACAAAAATGAAGACGATATAAGAAATATCCAGATAAATACCGCGATATTTAATGGAATCAATCTTGATCCAGGCGGACTGTGTGTCACAGCAGCCAGCTCGACAGTAGATTTTGTTTCGCGATATTTTACTCCTCAGGCTACAATTCTTGAAGACCCAGTAACAGGCTCTTCTCATTGTTCGCTTATTCCATATTGGGCAGGAATATTAAAAACTGATGTTATGAAAGCAAGGCAAATATCAGATCGTCAAGGTGATCTTTATTGTGAGAATAGAGAAGATCATGTAATCGTATCCGGTTATGCTGTTACGTATAAAATAGGAGAAATACTGGTAGATTAGCATGAGAAGATGTCGTTAGTTTACGATTCTACCCGCTCGCACCAGTCCGCAATCACGTTGCCCTGTGCGCACACCCCGCCCCAGCACATTCCTCTCCAAAATAGACGTATTTCAGGCCATCATCGAATGGGTGAACTGATCCGGCAGAAAGAATTTTGTCATCCAAGACGTCACTGCAAAAAGTCGTCATCCCCTTGAAGAAAGGGATTTGTGCTTTTTTTAACTATCTGAAAAAAATGGATTTCGCGCCATTGTCCGACATAGCCCGCCTTCGCGGAAATGACACTCAGGTTCTTTCGCGACTTTTTGCAGTTGCGTCATCCAATAAGCGGCCCGCGGATCTTTTGCGGGATGGCCGCATATTGGTGCCAATCATTGGGACTCATTTCTTTATATCGCCATATTTGACGAATAATAATCTAGAAATCCTTTTTTATCGTCGAACTTTACGATATATCTCCGCCTCGATGGCGGAGGCAAACTGCATATCCTCTTTCGTGCGATGCCGCTGCCAGACGAAAGCCTTGCCTGCCAACCCCGTTCGTCAGACCGTCGCACACGGTGCTCGCTGAAATTGTGCGTTGGCCCACATCAATGGAAAGTGAAAAGGAGCGAGACATGCCCAATACGCAGAACACCTACACCCGCGCCAATACCAGCTTTACCCTGGACCTGCCTGACTGGGCCGTCGAGGAGCTGAATGCCCTGCCGAAATACCTCGCGAGCGTGGAGGAGCGGATGGCGGCGGTGATAGAATTTTCGCGCCTGAATTTTCAGCGCAATACCGGAGGGCCCTTTGCGGCAGGGATTTTTGAACGCGACTCGGGCAGAGTCGTGGTCATCGGAGTCAACCGGGTGATGCCCTTTCTGTGTTCCTCGGCGCATGCGGAGGTCATGGCCATTTCCCTGGCGCAGAAACTGCTGGGAGTTTACGACCTGGGCGCCCCCGGACTGCCGGCCCACCAGCTGGTGGTGAACTGGCGTCCCTGCGCCATGTGTTTCGGCGCGGTGCTGTGGTCGGGCGTCCGCTCGCTGGTTATTGCGGGCGAGGGTCCCGAGCTGGAGGAGATCACCGGTTTCGACGAAGGCCCGATCCACCCCGACTGGCGTGCCGAGCTGTCGCGGCGCGGAATAGAAGTGGTGGAGGATGTCCTGCGGGCGGAAGCCCTGGATGCCTACCGGGAATTCGCCGCCAGCCAGTCGTTTGTCTATAACGCCCGGCTCGGGGTGGACTGAGAGTCCGGTCCTGGGCGCGCAGGATAAAAATGCGCCCTCGATATCGACCCCGGTGAACGTCGTGGGTCGCCGCCTGGCATTCGTGGCCATTGGCATTTGGCGAGTCTGCGCCAACGCATGGAAAAGGATACATTCCGTTTAGTGCGGCCTTCATTCGTTGATGTGGAGGGCAAAGGAGGTCGTGCTATGAAGTCGTTGCTGACGCTTCCGCAAGCGTGAAGCGGTGCCTGAGCTCCTCCAACTCCCGTTCCGTCACGCCATGCCCGGCGAAATGCTCCCGCCAGCTTGCGGCCGTTTCCCGCATCTTTTCCCAGATTTCCCTGGCCTCTCTTGCCTCGAGCCCGAAGGGACGGACATGGCTCAGGATATTGGACCGTGTGGCCGCGCGGCCTTCCAATCCGCAGCGCAGAGACAGGTCCCATTGCCTGAAGCGGATGGAAGAGGGTACCAGATCGTAGGCCGGGGTCATGGCGATGGCTTTGCGCGAGACGAAAAAGGCGTGGTTGCGCAGGTGGTCGTCCCGGTTCGAACACAGGGCGTTGAAAACCATGCGGCGGAATATCTCCGGGCCGGACTGCGCGTCGCCGAGCCTGCGGGCCTGCTCGGCCAGATTCTGGTAGCTGCCCCAGTCGCCGTCTTCCTCGGCCCCTGTCACGGTGAAGCCGGAAATCACGTGCCGCGAGCCGCCTTCCTCGCGGTCGAAGCGTTGGACCAGCAGGACGAAATGCCCGTCCAGTTCCATCAGCCGCGTCGACGCGACGGTGAGGCCGCAGCGTGCGGCCAGGGTCATGGTCGCGTGCTCGACAACGGGTTCACGCCACGGGTCTCCGCGCTTGGAGAATTTGGCGATCCATGACGCTCCGTCCAGGGTGACCATGGCTTTGGGCCTGGCGCCGCCCAGGGACAGGCTGGAGGCGAGGGCGGCGAGGAACGCGTCTTCGGGCATGCCTTTTCGCAATTCGTCGAGGTCCTCGTCATCCTCCAACTCGTCGACGTGGGAGACGATGGCCGCCACGCGCCCCAGGTCTTCGGGCACCATGCGGAACGCATCGCCCGAGGCCCAAGGCGCCAGGGACGCGGGGCCGTCCGGCGTGGGCCCGAAGGCCAGGGCGCCCATGCGTTCGGGGTGATGGGCCGCCGTCAGGATCTCGAACTCGCTCAGGGTCCCTGCGGCCCGGTCGGCCATGAGCCCCAGAACCTTGCGGCCCCAGCGATCCGGGGCTGCGTCGCGCAGGGCGCTGAAAAGGGTGCGTCCGGAAAACTCCATGTCGGCCAGGGGCATCCGCGCCGGGTCGAGGGGGATGGCGTCCGGCCGTTGCAGGTACCGCCGTCCGTAGCGGAAAAAATAGGCCCGGTCCTCATGCCGGAGCAGCCCTGCAGGGACGTAGTCCATGCCGGGCAACCGGATGAAGACCACGGCCCGCTCAGAAGTCGAAGTCATCGTCCCTCCCAGTGGCGACGCGCTCAGGCAGCCTGCTCACGGCCATGGCCCTGCCCACGGGGTCGGACTCCAGGGCGGCCATGCCGCCAAGCTGGTCGTCGAGTTGCAGGACCCACAGCACGTGGGCCAGCACCCCGAGAGATACGCCGGGGTGCCCGTTTTCCAGGCGGCGGACGGTCTCGCGGGTGGTCATGGTGCGCGCGGCCAGGTCCTGCATGCTCAGACCGCGCAGCTTGCGGGCGGCGCGAATGTTGCGTCCCAGACGCTCAAGATTGGCGACAGGGCTGGGCGGGAGGGCGTGTGCGGACGTTTTTTTGGGTGACATGCATTATATATATGGCTTTATAGTTTTTTACGCAATATTTATCATTCAAATTAATGCCGGGATGCATGACCTGTTCGGAGCGCGTTGACAAAATGGACGATGGGCGTCACCGGACGGTCGAGAGAGATAATGGCAGGACTCGTTTGTAGTGATGCGTGGCGTTCGGTCTCCGGGCTGCTGTGTCGAACAGGAGTTTCGAAAGTTTGGTTATTCGACGTTTAATGTGGAATTGACCGACCTCAATCAGTTTGGGCAGCCCTCCCTCAGGAGGACTACCAATTGACCGTCTCGTTTTCGCCGGTTTTTGGTAAAGAATTCCTCCTATCGAAGTTTTCCAACAATTCTCTGTAAAACTGATCTTCTGTCGAATTTGTCAATGTCTCCAAAAACCTATCGGCAAGAATTTGTCCCTGCGGATTTTCTGCCATTAATAGAACGTATATATACCCTAAGTCAGTCTCTTTTTTGTCTCCAAGCTCTGCAGCTACTAATTCCGCCGTTTTTTT
>SWCH01001422.1_pt1 | contig 9933 bp, 9 predicted proteins | sample 4690051 | NCBI WGS metagenome assembly SWCH01 (sample SAMN10267282, study PRJNA491770) | bioreactor metagenome | isolation source: DHS bioreactor inoculated with | place: Japan: off Shimokita Peninsula | reverse complement strand
AATTAACCGTTCATTGTACATCTTTTCATCCAATGGTTTTATTTGAGTGTTTTTTATAGGTCCAACAATATTTTTTTGTTCATACATTATAAAAGCTGTATCATTTCCATATAAACTGGCTCTATTACAAGCTATTAAAGAATGCTTCTTAGATACTGATAAGGAATCTCCATATCCTATGCCAATATTAATAGCAAGCCGTGTATCTCTTGGAATTTGAGAAAGAAGTTCAATATTTTTAAATTCTTCCGTTATTAGTTCCAATCTTTTACTATTACATATAATTACATATTTATTGTTATTAATTATATAAAGTGCTCCTTCTAATTTTTGACAAAATACTGCAATATATTGTGCAGCAGTATTTATTTCTAACAACTCTTGTAAATCGTTATTATTCAAAACATAAAAATCATTATTTTGAGAAATTTTTATAGTTATTATAGAAATTGAGTTATTTTCCGTTTTCTTAATTTTACCTCTTAATATAAGAGTTTTAATTTCTGATATGTAGTTTTCCATACTAGGAATCAGCAATGCGCAAGGAATATTATTTTTACATAGATTATTATAAATTTCAGTTATACTTGTAATACATATAGATGATAATTTATTTTTATAGTTTTTTAAGTGTTCATGTTCTGCTTTGGATACAAAATTATTTTCTTTAGTATTGATTTCAACAATATTTATGTTTAAATTACTTATGTCTAAAGATAAAGAATTATATGTTTCAATGATAGAATTATAATCCATAGAATCAATACTGATATTATAAATATTAAAGTCAAATTTATATGAAGATTTAAGTAAACAATGAACAAGATCTTGTTTTTTGATTGAAACATATGAAGATGATATATTATTATCAATTCTTTGAGATATCAGCAAGAAAGGCTCTATCCCAGTATATAGAATGGCATCACAATATTTTATATTTTTCTCTAATTCTGAAATGGCAAATTTGATATTTACATCAGAGTTAAATACAACCTTATAAACTTCAATATTATAAAAGTTATGATATATAACCGTCTCTAAATCATTTATATAATTTGAATGACCTACTAAACAAAGTTTAAAGTTCATAATTCTCTCCCTTTTTAATATTTATAATTATATATTACAGACAATTTATAGTCAATATACAGACAGTTATATTTATGATATAATTATTATAATAAAATTGCATAAAAAACAGGAGGGTAATATGAAAAAATATGTAGCAGAGCCTTTTAAAATTAAAATGGTTGAACCTATTAAAATGACAACTCGAGAAGAGCGTGAAAAATATTTGGCAGAAGGTAATTACAACGTCTTTTCATTAAAAAGCGACTATGTTTACATAGATTGCTTGACAGATAGCGGAACTGGTGCCATGAGCGATACTCAATGGGCTGGTATTATGACCGGAGATGAAAGCTATGCTGGTGCAAGGTCTTATTACAGGCTTATGGATGCTGTAAGAGATATATTTGGCTATAGATTTGCACAACCAGTACATCAAGGCAGAGCTGCTGAAAAGGTTTTATTTCCCTGTCTATTAAAAGAAGGCCAATATTCTTTATCTAATATGCACTTTGATACTACACGTGGACATGTAGGATTGTGCAAAGCTAAACCTATAGATTTAGTAGTTAAAGAAGCCAGAGATACTGTAAACTATGCACCTTTTAAAGGAAACATGGATTTGGAACGTTTAAATGCATTTATCAATGAGGTTGGCAGTGAAAATGTTGGAGTTATCATAATGACTATAACAAACAACACAGCCGGAGGTCAGCCGGTTTCTATGAAAAACATTAGAGAAACAGGTCTAATTGCTAAAAAATATAATATTCCATTTGTTATTGATGCTGCAAGATTTGCTGAAAATGCATATTTTATTAAAACTAGAGAAACCGGATATGAAGATAAATCAATCATTGATATAACAAGAGAAGCATTTGGATATGCTGATGCATTCACCATGTCTGCAAAAAAGGATGCTATTGTTAATATGGGTGGACTAATTGGAATCAAAGATAACGAAGAGCTTTACAATGCAGTAAAGGGCTATACTGTTCCATATGAAGGCTTTGTTACATATGGAGGCTTAGCCGGACGTGACTTAGAAGCACTTGCTATAGGTTTATACGAGGGAACTAATTATGATTTTCTTAAATACAGAATTGGGCAAGTAGAATATTTAGGAGATTTATTGAAGGAAGCAGGTATTCCATTTCAATATCCTGTTGGCGGGCACGCAATATTTGTAGATGCTAAAAAATTATTACCACACATTCCTTATTATCAATACCCTGGTCAGGCATTGGCATGTGAATTGTACTTAGAAGCAGGTATACGAGGCTGCGACATTGGTTCATATATGCTGGATTTAGATCCTGTTACCGGTGAACAGCCAGAAGCTGAAATGGAATTTACCAGACTATGTATTCCAAGAAGAGTATATACACAAGCTCATTTGGACGTGATTGCAGAAGCATTAATTAATATTAGAGATAATGCGCATAGTATAAAAGGCTATGAAATTACATGGCAGCCAAAAGTATTGAGACATTTTACAGCAAAACTTAAACCACTAAAATAAAATAGTTAAAAAATGCTTAGTATGAATCAGATACTAAGCATTTTTTATAATTCAGCAGTTTCTTAAAATATTGTCTTTTTAAGTTTATTTGAGGTAATATCTTAATCTTCATTATTCATAGCCTCATTAACCCACAATTCCACAAGATGGATTGCGCCACGAAACCCTACAAACGGTGGAACATAAGGGTTTATCCTCCATTTTTCATCCGGATTGGAAATTTGAAGTATTCTGCTGCGACCTAACCATTCTAATATTTCTCCACTTGCCATAAGTATCCCCTGTTTTTGTTCTGATACCTTTTGCATTAATTGTTCTTCCGTAAAGTAAGGAATTTCTTCGCTGGACATTTCAGGGCTGTCACACCAGCATATACCCTTAGGCAAATCAAGCTCACCGCATCCAAACTCGAGAATACCATTTACCACATCTGCGTGAGCCCCAAGAGAAAGCTGTATTTCCTCAGGATGATCATTTATAAGATGGCGAAATGTAGGTTTGACAGGTGAAATCAACCGTAAAACTTCTTTGCGCTGATTGCTGATAAAGTCATTGTCAGGCACCATATCCAAAATTCTTGCAATATTATCTATCCATTGCATAGTTCCCTCTACGCCATAGGGCCGACCCATAAAATACGGTGTTCCAAAACTTTCTTGAAGTTGCTTTGCCGCAGGTACTCCCTCCCGAAAGGTTGTCTACTGCCTTAGTTTCATGTTCAGTAAGTTTTGTAACCTCTAGCGCCCATTGAACAATTTTTTTATCCTCAGGCTTTAATTTACCGAAACCTCTCTGATGCGGAAAGCGTCCATAGGTCACCAGTTCTCCTACGGTGAGACCTGCGGGAGCGTGAGGTGATTGAGGGAGTATTGCCATCTTCTGTGCGATTTCTTTTGTAGTCAGTCGGTTTATGTCTTCACCGTTTAAATATACCACTCCCCCTCTTGGCTTAAGTATACGTCCCACCGCTTTTAAAACGGTTGATTTACCGCAGCCGTTAGATCCGATAATAGTTGTGATTTTTCCGTAAGGTATCTCAATATCCAAATTTTCCACAACAAGATTATCTTCATAAGCAACTGCGAGACTTTTAGTTGTAATACTGTTCATAATTTATCTCCTTTCATTATTGTTTACTTTTAGCAAGAAGGTACAGGAAGTAAGGGGCACCGATAATTGCCACCATAATTCCTGTAGGAATTTCCGAAGGCTGCACAATCACTCTGGCAATGGTATCAGCTAATGAAACCAGTACTGCTCCAACCATTGCACAGGCAGGCAACAGCACTCTGTGTCTCGGTCCCACCAATTTTCTTGCAAGATGAGGTGAAACAAGACCGACAAAGCTTATACTGCCGCTTACAGCCACACAGGATGCAGCCAGAGCAACAGATACCCCAAGAAGTTTTCTTCGTTCTCTTTCTACCGAAGCTCCCAGTCCGCATGCGATTTCATCTCCTAATGTCAGTACATCAAGCATTTGAGATTTCATCATTACATATGGTATTAAAACCAATACCCATGGCAGCAGTGCAATTACAAACTTCCAGTTTGAACCCCAAATGCTTCCTGCCTGCCATGCTGCAACAAAATCAAACTGAGTTTCATCCAGTTTTATTACCAATACTGTAGTTAAAGCTGAAATACCTGCCTGCACGGCTACTCCCGTAAGAATCAGACGCATAGGAGCAATACCTTCACTTTTTTTGAAAGCCATAGCATATATGATTATTGCTGTAATTCCTGCACCTATAAGTGCAAGAAAAGGCAGTGTAAATACTGATAAAAATGATTTGGCTCCAAAAAACAGTGCATACAGAATTACCATCATTCCGGCTCCTGAGTTGATGCCAAGCAGTCCCGGGTCTGCCAATGCATTTCCGGAAATCCCCTGTATGATGCAGCCGGAAAGAGCCAAACCAGCACCAATAAGCATGGATATAACAATTCTCGGCAATCTGAAATCAAACAAAATCAGATTTTCATTATCAGTTCCGCCTCCGAACAAAGTACGAATCGTATCAAAAGGAGTAAGTTTTGTATATCCTGTATTCATACTTATGACGAAAGATAATATTAATAAAATTCCGCACCCTAATATAATTGAGATATTGCGCACAGCAATTTTTCTTTTGTGATTTTCATTTTTTTCTTGTATTGTTGTATGACTCTTGTTCATTACAGTGCCCTCCTTTCCTTACGTGCCAAATAGAGGAAGAACGGAACACCCAAAAGAGAAATCAATACACCTATAGGTGTTTCAAAGGGAGGATTGATAGTTCTGGCACATAAATCTGCCATTGGCTGTTGTATTTAGCTTGTGTCGGTTGTACTGATTTATTATGTTGATTCATTAAGCAATTTTCCTCCTTGTTGCTGTATTCCACAGAAAAAATCCTCCGCAGAACAAAAAAGTACAAAACCGGGCGCATACTGTCCGAACAATCTGCGCTCGGTTTTTATAATATAAATTATTTTATTTTAAATATTCAAGAATCTGTTCTGACGCCAGGCGTATAGCCAAAGGGCTTCCTGTATTTAGAGAAATATCCAGATATCCAATATTTCCTTCTTTTACTGCCGTAATGCTGTTCCATACTGATGAAGATGCCATTTCTTCAACTTTTTGGCGGCAGATTTCTTCATTGTCCTGAAAAAAGATGTAGTCAGGATTCATTTCCGTCAGTGCCTCAAGAGAAATTTCCGTCCATAATTCGGAATAATTCTCAGGTACATTCATATCAAAGCCATTTTGAGGATCATGGTAGTGCGAAAACACCTTGTATCCTACGACTCCAAATTCACTTTTTGATGCAGGTCTAAGAAATACAAAAGTCTTGTCAGAATATTTCTCCAGTTCTTTGCGTGTTCGAGAAATAATATCCTTTGAACTTTCTATGTATTGCTCAGCTTTTTCTTCATGACCTAACATTTGTGCATAGTCCATAAGAGTTTCGTCCCATGAACCATAATTTTTTTTAAAAACAACAGGAGCAATTTTTTCAAGACTGTCACGCATATCGTCGTGTATTCCTGCTCCTGCAATAATAAGATCCGGCTGAAGCTCAAGAATTTTTTCTAAATTTGGAGATACGGCTTCACCTACATCAGTAATGGTGTTTAATTCTTCATATTGATTAAGAGTCTTAAATTGCTGAGCTATTGACAATGATGCCACCCCTACAGGCACGATATCAAGGGCGAGCAAATATTCTGTATATCCAAAATGCAATACAATAATGCACTCAGGCTCATTTTCAATGGTGACTTCTTTTCCCAATCCGTCAACATAAGTTCTTGGCCACTTCGGTTCTGCTGTATCTCCAGTGTTTATTTCTGTTTCCGGAGACAGTTTTTCTGATACGGGTATATTGTTAGTCTCCTCCGGTGCTTTAGCACAGCCTGACAATAGTCCTATTAAAAGTACAGTTTCCCAATAATTCTTTTGCTTTAAGCATACGGCATTGAATTAAATAATTGCTTGGACTCATGCTGGCTTGACGTTCAAACAAATAGGTCAGCCTGCGTCTGTCCAATCCGAAATCAGCCGCTATCTGAGATATAGTTATAGGTTCCGCATGATTTTGTCTTATGTATTCCATAACTTGCTCAATTAAGGCGGTGTCTTTATCCTCCAGTTTTCTCCTTGCTGAATCAAAAAATTCACTCAAAAGTAAAGTGAACAGCATCTTTGTTTTAAACAAAGATGAAGCACCAGGTGTTGATTGGCTCATGTGCAGCTGTTGAATCAAATCAGAAATTTTTAGATTTTGACCTGTTAAAAATGCAAAGTGACTTTGATACAAAGGAAACTTCTTTATTTCATTTTTAGGAATATTATAGTGTATGACAATATACTGCCATGTCTCGTCACCGATAACTTCCTTGTCCAAACAAATTCCGGGTCCGGCATGAAGAACCATACCCGGTTTCATTATATAAGGCTCCCCTTCCAGAGTAAAATAAGCCCTTCCGGAAACAGGTACAACCAACCCTCCCGATACAGGACTGGTCATAGCACCTTCACAGCTGTTATTAGGTGATATGGAACATTTCAACAAATCCAAAAATGACACATTGGCTTTTGCAAAGTAATCTAAAATTTCATTTATATCCTTTTTCATAGTTTCACCTTCTATATTTAAAATTTTTGCTGTAGTTTATTAAGATAACACATTTATGAGAATACAATCCCTTTCAAAAAAATACAAACCCAAATATTATTATCTAGCCTTCTATTAAATTCCTTCCTGTATATAGTTAGTTGTAACTAACTATATAATATCATACTGCAATCTAAAAGTAAATTAAAAAGACATCACTATTATAGTTGATGTCTTTCATAAAGTTTAATTATATTTAAATTTATCATAAGCTAAATAAATCATTATCTCATACTTGTTCAAATAAACTTTTAAACATTTAAAATCATCTGAATATGCGGAATTCCATCTTCTAAAAATTCCTCTGATACTTGCTTGAATCCTACTTTCTCATAAAATTCTTTTGCATAAGATTGAGCCTCTATTTTTATTCTATCCGCATTCATTGTCTCCTTAGCAACCTTTATGCCTTCAAAAAGAATCCTGTTTCCCAATCCACATCCTCTTTCCAATGTCAATACTCTTCCTATGGCTATTTCTTCAAAAGACACACCTTTGTCTATAACCCTTAAATAAGCTTTAATGCCCCTATCATCTTTAAGAAACACGTGGTATGCATGTTGATCTTTATCATCTATTTCCTGATATACACAATTCTGTTCCATAACAAATACTTTAACTCTAACTTGCAGTATTTTATATAATTCCTCAACAGATAATTCTTCAAATCGTTTTACAACTAAATCCATAAATTTGCCTCCTCATCAGCATGTATTAGCAGAAAACAGCAGTAAAGCTCAATACTGCTGTTCACAGCTTCATTATTAGTATCCAAACCATTATATCCCATATAATAAATATTTTCAACATACAAGCTTTAAATGGTAATGATTTTATGTTAACATCTCACATGCTTACGTTTAAATCCCAGTCTTCCTTTATCGACTTCTTTTTGAATATATTCAGCTGCAACAGCTGTTTGACATAGTTTTTTTCCCATAAAGACTTCTACTTTTCCTACTTCTTCAGCAATTTTCTTTGCTTCTTCATGAAGCGGCAAATAGGAAATACCAACTGTCATAATAAAATCATTCATGGCATATTTAGTGCGGTTTGGCTGATTATGTATAGTGTCACGCACTCTGTTAAGCATTTCTAAAAGTTTATCCTTGTCAAATTCACTGTCCTTGCGAGAACCCAGCAGCCAATTGTAGCAGCTCCAGCCGGCAGACATAGTTAATTCTTTTCCGCTGTCAATCCAACGATCAGCAACAGAAAATGCAATATCTGTTTCGGCAAGTGTCACTGCCACAATGTAATCTGAAATCATATGAAAATATGCTCCTTCTATCCAGCGGTCAAAATCTTCTTCTGTCATTTTCTTCGGTTCGGCGATCATGCCTGCCAAATACATTGCATCATAATTTCCTGTTGCATAAAGCTGTTCAGCCAAGGATTGGTTGTATTTTAATTTCTTAAAGATTGGTTTCATAGCACTTATTGATACACCAAAAACAGGTTCCTTCGCTCCATTTCCCATGTAAATTTTTTTTGTACGTTCTTTCCCAAGTGACTTCAGTTCATCCATAATTTCATTTAATTCCATACATATCTCCTTAAAATATAATAATAGTCATTTCCGATTAATATAAACTGTATTATTATTTCCTAATAATTATTATACTATCAATATATATTTACATCAATCAAAAAACTACTATTAATTTTTAGATAAAAACATCAAATAATTAGTATTCAAAATTTTCTCTATAATCCCTGCCTGATATTTGCCATGCAAAACAGATAAGAAAGATGCTTTTTTTAGCCATTCAATGGTTCTGGTATCTGCAAGAAGCAAAAATTTATTTGTATATTGACCTATCAGATAAATGGTGGTATAATGACTTTATTGACCTAGTAGGTAAATAACTTTAACAATAAAAATAACTATATGAAGGTGATTGTTATGTTTTCAAAATTTATGAGCTTGGAACCTGAAAGACGTAATACGATTATAAATGCGGCGCTCAGAGAGTTTGCCAGTAAAGGATTTGACGATGCATCAACAAATGTAATTGCTAAAAAATCCGGCATATCTAAGCCGCTGATGTTTCACTATGTTAACAATAAAAAAGATTTTTTTCTCTTTCTTTACGACTATTGTCTGGACATTTTAAACAGGGAGTACTTTGACCAAATCGATATAAATGAAAAAGATATTTTTGAAAGGCTGCGTCAGACCTGTCTGCTTAAAATTCAAGTAATGCAAAAATACCCTTGGATTTTTGATTTTGTTAAAATAGCAGTTTTCACAGAATCTGAAGCAGTAAAAGATGAGATTATAAATAGGCGAAAGATGGTGGAAAGCAGAAGCTTTGAACGATTTTACGGAGATATTGATACCTCGCGTTTCCGAAGCGAGCTGGATGTAGATAAATCCAAGCAACTGATTTTTTGGGCAGTAGGTGGATATGCAGGTGAAATACTTGAGCAGCTTCGAGGTACTGAAACTCCTGCATATGATTTTGAAAAAATTCGTAATGAATTTGACATTTATCTTAATGAGCTGCGAAAAACCTATTATAAATGATTGGAGGGTATTGTGATGAATGCAATTGAAACTAGAAAGCTTACTAAATCCTTTGGAAGACAGGAAGCTTTACGCGGTGTTGACTTAACTGTAAAACAAGGCGAGGTGTATGGCTTTATTGGGCCTAACGGTGCGGGAAAATCAACAACCATCCGTATACTTTTAGGAATGCTTAAAAAAAATGACGGAGAAGCAAAGTTGTTGGGCGGTGACCCGTGGAATGATGCTGTTTCACTTCATCAGCGTCTTGTATATGTTCCTGGGGACGTGACATTATGGCCCAACTTAACAGGAGGTGAAGTAATTGATTTTTTAGGAAGACTCCACGGCAAATTTGATACCTCCCGCCGCAAAATGCTGCTTGACAGATTTCAGCTTGACCCTAAGAAAAAATGCCGCAGCTACTCTAAAGGAAACCGCCAAAAGGTGGCACTTGTTTCGGCATTTGCTTCAGATGCGGAGCTGCTGATTTTAGATGAACCTACCAGTGGTCTCGATCCATTAATGGAGCAAATTTTTCAAGAATGTATTTTTGAAATTAAGAAGCAAGGAAAGACCGTTTTTCTGTCGAGTCATATTCTTGCAGAAGTGGAAACACTTTGTGACCGAATCGGTATAATTCGACAAGGAAAAATTGTTGAATCAGGCAC
>SWCH01001457.1_pt1 | contig 9961 bp, 9 predicted proteins | sample 4690051 | NCBI WGS metagenome assembly SWCH01 (sample SAMN10267282, study PRJNA491770) | bioreactor metagenome | isolation source: DHS bioreactor inoculated with | place: Japan: off Shimokita Peninsula | reverse complement strand
TGGTATAATTATGTTTGATATCGTAAGTGTTTTTGCGCAGTCTGACGCCCCTTTGGACTTTCACCTTAGACCTATGACATGCCCGTCAAACCAAAAAACACGGCATCTCTGCCGTGTAGTAAATCTATTTTATTATAAATCACAAAATTATTTTTTATCTTTACCAATATTAAATTTATTAAATAGTTTTTCCCTAAATTCATCGCTATCTATGCTTATCAAATCCTTTGCTGCATTTATTTCTAAAACCTTATTATCTTTTAGAAGTAGAATCCAATTATCTGATATAAATGCTAACTTATCACAACCCCAATTTTCTTCAGGAGCAGTTTCAATAGTAATTGACAGGTATTTTCTACCTTCATAATCACTAAGTATATCATCATATATTTTATCAGCTATATTCTCATTGATACATTCAAAATATTCCGTTTCTATACTATAGCCTATATATGTATCTTCATTATAGTATTCATAATACTTATAATGGATTGGGACTAAAGGGCTATAGGTTCTCATAAAATCATTGCTGTCTATTTCATATATATCCTCGAAATCTGATATCTTTAATACTACATACTTATCCGGTACAACTTGTAAGTCCTTAGGATTATTATCAATTATATCTAGTGAAATTTTTGAAATAGAGTATATAATTAATGTAATGAAAAGAAAAAACAATAACATATAAATATATTTTCTTTTTTCATTTATGTAATCACCAAATTTAATATAGAACCGTAAACTGTAAATCACAAAAACAGCAATTGAAAGAAAAAGTAATTTTGTTGTCCAGTTATACAAAACTCCCCTTGGAAAACTTGTATTGATATATACCAAAACAATAAATACTATAATAATGTAGTTTACTATATCCAGCAATATATTTCTAAGTTTAACCCATTTCAAAGACTTTTTTTCTATTTCCATGCCATTTTTTATATTTTGTTTCGCCTTTATATACCAAATAATACTCTTAATTATTGATCCAACAACAAGAATATATGCCAGAGGATAAAGTAAAAACACAGTAAAAAACATAACGCTATCTGACAGAATTCTGTAATTTAAATTATTTTTACCTAATAATACAACGCTCGTCAACAAAAGCAAATATATTAAAAGAAATAGTTGCTTATATAGTTCTGATTTCCAAACATTATTAATAATCAATGTTTTATCTGTTTCTAATTTATTGATTTTATTTACATCGCCATCAATTTCTTCAGAATAAAAAAACTGCATCTGATCATATGAAGAAATAAATTTCCAACCTTTTTCTTTATATGAATTCCTATATTCTTCAAGCATTGTTTCATCACCTTTATGAAACAATGTTTCTGCATTTGGGGTTACGTCTACTAAAAATTTCAATTTTTGTGGTTTTGACTTTACAAAGGATGCTTTTCTTTTGTTTACTTCAACAACCCTCCAACCCTTATGTGACATTTCTTCAAGATATTCTTCCATAAGCTTATATTCAAATTTTGAAAATCTCCAATTCATTTTCCTTATTTTATCCATATTTAAGCCCCCTATGAATTCATTTGTAATTATACCAAATTATTACATTATTATCAATATTATTTTAAAATAATGATTTGAATGAAATTCTCAACATAACTTTTTTTATTTTAGTTGTACTTTATATCTTATGACAGGTTTTGTTACAGTTTGTCAAAACAATGTAAAAATTACATAATTTCAACAAAAAATGTTATTTTTTTGTTGAAATTATGTAATTGCTGTAGTATAATGGTATAATTAAACGTTATTTAAATATCATGGAGGAAAGATTAATGGATTTTAAAGAAGTAGAATCTTTTTTGACTAATATAAAATCTGTATTGTCTTGTAAAATTATAGCTGATAAAAATAGTGTAATAAGCGAAATTCATGTTTTATCGGACAATAGCAGACACACTAAACAAATTGCCAGAGACATACGTTCCGCACTTTTATCTAACTTTAATATTACAGTAGATTATAAAATAATCAGCGTTGCACAAATAATAAAAAACTTATCCGTAAATACTGATTTCAGATTAGTTTATGATGGATATACAAATGAAACTACTTCCGATTACATAAAAATACATGTTAATCTCTCATGGAATGATAAGGAATATTCAGGTGAATCAAGTGGAATCAAATCCGAGAAAAACACTCTCAAAGTAACTGCAATGGCAACCCTTGATGCTATAAAAAATTCCATAGGTTTGGAATGCTTCATTTCTGAAGATATACAAATACATAAAATTGCCGGGCAAGAAGTTATTATGACTGCAATAACTCATATAGACCGTGGGGAGGAAAATGTTCTCGTGGGCTCCTCTATTGTAATTAACAACAGAATAGATTCAACTGTAAAATCTATTTTAAATGCAATCAACAGAAAAATTTGTTTGTGTTTTAAAGAATAGTTCTAAACAAATGACTTGGGCTGACAAACTATAAACAAAACTAGCGAAGAGAATCCTTCCTGTTCCATTAGCGAGCGAGCAGAGACTTTGTTAGGAGGATTTTCAAATGAAAAAAATAATGCCTATAATTGCTTCTTTAGTAGCTTTAGTATTAGCAAGTGGTGCCGGCTGTAGCTGGTTATAAAAAAACAAAGTCAGCCCTTCATTATATATGGAGGAAATATGAATATTAAAATAAAAAAAGCAATCATTCGTCCTAAATTAAAAAGCAATGTAAATTTATATGCTTATATTAGTGCGGTGTCATTTATTGCTTTTATTTTTCTTTTATATTTAATAAAAACATATGACGTTACAGACAAAACTTTACTCATAGTTTTCTCCTTTTTATGTGCTATCGCAGAAACATTTTTAATAGCTATGCCTAAAATAGGGGCTTTGTCTGTAAGCTATGCATTAACATTTTCTGCAATTTTATTAACCGATCCTTTAACCGCTGCCATAATATCTGCTGCCGGAGTTGCATTTAGATGCCCCTATGTTGAAGGCAAAGGTAGAGTTCATATTTTAAACAATCCAATATATAAAACTATATTTAATGTTAGTCAATACATAATTATTGCAGGTATAGGAGGTATTGTATATGACATTATAGATAAAGCTATTGATACTGGATTTGTTTTTTTTAACCCTGTTGCAAGTATCTTTTCAATGTTTACATATATTTTCTTAAATACATTACTTATGTCTCAATTAATGTCAATAATTATGAATGAGAAAATGTTATACATATGGAAAAAGAATTTTTATGGTATGCTTGTTAATATTTTTCTAGTAACTATTTTAGGAATTGTTGTTTCCTTCTCATACAATAGCTATAATGTTGGTGGAATTCTACTATTCTTCATCCCTTTAATGTTTGCAAGATATACATTCAAGCTGTATCTTGATATGAGAAAAAATTACTTTGAATCAATTAATATGCTCATACGTACTATAGAAGCTAATGACCCATACACCAGCGGACATTCGGTTAGAGTGAGCACATATGCCGAAAATATTGCAAGAAAGCTTAATTTACCGCAAAACAAAATTGATTTAATCAAGAGTGCCGGCTTACTTCACGATATAGGTAAAATAGGTATTGATAAAGGAATTTTAAATAAGACGGGTAGATTAGAAATAGAAGAATTCGAGATAATAAAAAGTCATCCTCAAATTGGTGCAACAATAATATCTGATTTAAGCTTCTTATCAAACATGTCTGATATAATAAGGCACCACCATGAGAGAAATGACGGCAGCGGTTATCCTGATGGTCTAGATCATGATAAAATTCCACTGGAAACATCTATATTGACAATTGCTGATTCATTTGACGCCATGACTACAAGCAGACCATATAGAAATGCTCTCAGTTTAGAATATTCACTAAGTCAAATAATAGACAATGCAGGTACCCAATTTAACCCCGATATAGTTTCTATTGCTGTTATAGCATTAAAAGAATCATACCATATCATAAATAATTATTAAAATTTTATATTTTAGGTGACAATATGCTTTCTGAAATAATAATATTATCTTTAATTTCATTGCTAATAGTCTATTTGAAAAATAGAAAAATTGATTTTTCAAATATCAATATTAATGTAGACATAAAGGGATATAAATTATTTATCATAATGGCAGTAATACAAATTACTGCTGTATTTTTGTTTAAAATTTACGATAACAATGATATATTCAAAATCCTTTCTATGAATTGGATAATTTATCCTGTCTTATTATTTGTAACAGCCATAAACTTTAAAAAAGGTTATATGAAATTATTTTTTATAGGAACACTGTTTAATTTTATTGCTATTGCCTTTAATGACTTTAAAATGCCTGTTTATATATCTGAAGCATATGCAAATGGCAATAACACCATACTTTTTCTTAAAGCAAATCAAGATTTAATACATTCAATTCTAACTGATTCAACACGCTTCAAAATCCTTTGTGATATAATATCGATTCCACCGCCATATCCTTTTGCAAAAACAATCAGCATAGGTGATATTTTCCTTTTATCAGGAATATTTATATTCTGGCAGGATGCTCTAAAATTTAATCATTAAAACATGTATTTACAAACTGTCAGCGCGGCAATTATAGATGCTACATGTGCTATTAGCCCTACCTTAATAGTGTATCTTATATTTTTAATACCCACTGCACCAAAGTAAACGGCTGCTGTGTAAAATACTGTTTCAGCAGAACCCATTATAACAGATGCACAGCGACCTATATACGAATCAGCACCATGGCTGTCTAACAATGTTTTGATAACGCCGTAGGACCCACCACCTGATAATGGTTTAACTATTATTAACGACAATAATTCTGGAGGAAACCCTATTAATGAAGTAACAGGCGTTAAAATCTTTACTATAAATCCCTCTGCACCAGATTGGACAAACAAATTTATTGCAAATATTATTGCTACTATATATGGCAATATCTTCACTGCTGATTTTGCCCCATCAAAAGCACCTTCTATGAATTCTGAATATATATCTACTCCTTTAATTAATCCATAAAATAAAATTCCGCCAATTAATATAGGCAATATAAAATCAGATACTCTCATTATATATTTTTCCTTTCATAATATTTAGCAAATAAAATAGCAACAATAGTTGAAAAAGTAGTTGCGACAATAGTAGGCAAAATTATATCATTAGGATTAGCAGCACCTGCATCAGCTCTCATCTTAATTATAGTCAACGGTATTAGTTGTATTGACGACATATTAATTACTAAAAGCATACACATTGAGTTCATTGCTACGTTTTTATTCTTATTCCCCTTTTGCATTTCTTCCATAGCTTTTATCCCTAGTGCTGTAGCTGAATTACCAATTCCAAACATATTAGCCGCAATACACATTATCACTGCATTAATAGCTTTAGTATTATTTTGTATATCACTGAAAAGAATCTTAATAAGAGGTTTTATTGCTTTTGATAGTTGATTCAAAATACCTGATTTTTCAACTATTCGCATAAGCCCTGACCAAAACGCCATTACACTTATTAACCCTAAAATTAAATCTACTGATTTTTGTAAATCATATAGTAATACATTAGATACAGTTTCAGGTTTACCATTAATAAAAGAAAATAATATTCCAATGCCAATTAATCCAAACCAAACCTTTTTCACTCATATCATTCCTTTCAGTAAATTGCATAAAAAAAATCAAACATACTATTAAATCTTATGTTTGATTTTATATATAAATTCATATTATTTATTTATAATTGTATCTCTGTTTTTCAGGAATAAATTAAATGTTTTAATTTATAATTATCCGGTAATATCACATTCATTATGAATTCTTTCAACACATATTTCCAAAACTCTCTTTGCCTCTGCTTTAGTGACAGTAATATCTAAATCTTTATATATTATTCTTCCGCCTTCTTCCGGTATTTCTTCAAATATCATAGTTAACCAACCGTTAACAGTTGAAACATCCACCTCTTCATCAGGCACTATATTAAATAAGTCAAACATATCATCTATATCTGCATTACATGAAATAAGGTATTTATCTTCTCCAATTTTTTTGAACCATTCTATTACTTCATCATGTTCATCCCATATTTCGCCAACAAGTTCTTCTATAATATCCTCCATTGTTACAAGTCCTGCTGTTCCCCCATATTCATCAATAACTATGGCCATATGTGCCTTAGAAACTTGTAAATCCTTTAAAAGTTCGGATATCTTTTTATTTGGTGTGACATATAAAACACTCGATATAATTTTTCTAAAATCTTTTTCACTTCTATTTATAGCCTGATAAAAGTCTTTTTCATGTATTACGCCAGTTATATGGTCAATATTATTTTGAAATACAGGAAGTCTGGAATATCCACTAACAAGGAATGTTTTTTTAATAGAATCAAGTGTGTCTTCTTCATCAACTCCAACAATATCAATTCTAGGTGTAAATATATCTTCAACATCTACATCATTGAATTCAATAGCTGAACGTATTAAATCGCTTTCTGTTTTGTTAATAACACCCTCATGTTCAACTTCATCAATCATTGTTCTCAACTCATCTTCTGTAGTTAAAGGGGAATCTTCTGATTTAAAAATTAAATTAATAAATTTAACTAAAGCTACAAATAATAAGTTTAAAGGTAAGATTAAAATTTCAAAAAATTTAATTATAGGTGCAGAAAACATTGCAAAACCTTCTGGTGATTTTTTAGCAACAGCTTTTGGTGTTATTTCTCCAAAAACCAGTACCACAGCTATCATTAAAATCGCAGAAACGGTTGCACCTGAAATATGAAAAACATTCACGAAAAAAATTGTTGCTAGAACCGTAGCACTTATATTAACTATATTATTTCCAATAAGTATAGTTGACATTAATTTATCATAATCATCATATAAGCTTAATGCTAATTCAGCTTTTTTATTGCCTGCTCCTGCTAAGCTTTTCATACGTAATTTATTGAAGCTAGTATATGCCACTTCCGAAGCAGAAAAAAATGCTGATAAAATAATTAATATAAAAAATATGATGATCTGACTCATCCCGTCACTTTCCATTATTGCTATTCACTCCTAATTTGAAAAATTTTCTATTATACCCATGCTTATATTATAATGTAACTATCCACTCGTGTCAATCACTTTATGGAATTGGGTTATTATTCCATTATTTTTTAGCATAAAGAATGCGGACAAATGCAATAATATTGCTATAGTGTTTAAAGTTTAAATGATTATAATATTTTTTTATTTTTTCTTACAAAATATTTAACAGAAACCTAAAAGTAACCGTTTTCAACAAAAATTAAGAATTTATTAATTGTTTTAAATTTTTTAAGTGCTATACTAACAAGCGTAAAGATTTGGTTTTATATATAAAGTTTAACTATTGGAGGTAGTAGAATTGTTATCATTTATAAGTGCATTCAATTTAATTATATTGTTGATATTTACAGGCTTTTATTTATATCAAGCATTTTATGTTCTTGTTTCATTGATTTATAAAAGCGAAAATATGGTTTCAATAAAAAATCACAAATATGCAGTTGTTATTGCTGCTAGAAATGAAAGTAATGTAATAGGACACTTAATAGAAAGTATAAAAAGACAAAAATACCCATCTCATCTATTAGATATCTTTGTAGTTGCAGATAATTGTACAGATAATACTCAAGAAGTTGCAAGAAAAGCCGGAGCTACTGTTTTTGAACGGTTTAACAAACAACGTGTCGGTAAGGGTTATGCTTTAGATTATGCTTTTAAAATAATTAAAAGCAAATATAATCATTACGAAGGATATTTTATATTTGATGCAGATAATTTATTAGATGAAAATTATATCGCTGAAATGAACAAAGTTTTTGACAACAAATATAAAATAATAACAAGTTACAGAAATTCTAAAAATTATGATACAAATTGGATTTCTGCCGGTTATTCACTTTGGTTTTTAAGAGAAGCAAGATTTCTTAACAACTCAAGAATGATACTTAAAACCGGATGTGCTGTATCTGGTACCGGGTTTTTAGTGCATGATGATATAATTGAAAAAAATAATGGCTGGAAACATCATTTATTAACAGAAGATATAGAATTTTCAATTGATAATGCTATACAAGGTGAATTGATAGGATATTGTGATAAGGCAAAGATATATGACGAACAGCCATATGACTTTGAGCAATCCTGGAATCAAAGGCTAAGATGGGCAAAAGGGTTTTATCAGGTCTTTGCAAATTATGGGTTTGATTTAATTAAAGGGATTTTCAAAAATAAGAGCTTTTGTTGTTACGATATGTTTATGACAATAATGCCCGCTATGATAATTTCTATTCTTAGCGCCGTTACAAATTTAATGTTCTTAGCATATGCACTAATTAACATTGAAGTGTCTCCTATGATAGTTCAAGAAACAACCAGTGCAATTATAATGTCCTTTGCTAATTTTTATCTAGTTATATTTGCATTAGGATTATTAACAACTATATCTGAGTGGAAACAAATCAGATCAACTGCAAAAAAGAAAATATTATATACATTTACTTTCCCCATATTTATTTTTACATATGTTCCGATTTCAATTGTAGCATTGTTCAAAAAAATAGAATGGAAACCAATAACACATAATATTGTAAAAACAATTGAAGAAGTAAGACAATAAGCATAAAGTAATAACGTAGAAGAGATTAATAAAAAAAGAGCAAAACTATTGGCTCATATGCAAATAGTTTTGTTCTTTTTTCTTTTATATCTATTTATTATATGCTCTGCTTACATACGCACTTGTTGTGGCTCTTAACAAACTTGAATAACTGAGTTTAAAATCGACTAAATCACCAACTTTATACTCTTTATCTGATTTTGTTACGTCCAATATCAAATGGTCTGAGCTTGCACCTAATATTTCTATTTTAGAGTCTATAGGATGCAGGTTATCAGAATCTACGTCCTGTCTACCTACTGCTATTATGGCTCTTTTAATAATTCCTCTGTCTTCATACACCGGTCTGTTACCAAATGCATCAACTCCTGTTTCTCCAATTGGTACAGATTGTTTTTCTTTTAATTCAATTATTTCTGCTCTTAGTACAAAGCAATCATCGTATAGTCCGTCCAGCATTTGACTGTAAGCTGTTTCATCTCCTAATAAAAATGCTTCACCAATTCTCAAATTATTGATTCTTTTTGGTAATTCTTTTTTATTAATAAGATGCACAGAACTAGAATTTCCTCCTGAAATCATATCTAATTTAATGTTGAATTTCTGCTCAATTTTTTCTGCTATATCTACTAAAATAGATACCTTCTCATTTTGGGGTATTACTGCTCCATAGCATGTTAAATTTACACCAATTCCATGAAGTTGTATGTTTTCCATTTTTAATATTTCTTCTACTGCACTGTATATTTCTTCTTCGTTTTTATAAAATATACCTTCTCTCAAATCTCCTAAATCTATCATGAGAAGTATATTGTGAATTTTATTTTGCCTTTTTGCAGCATCATCAAGTTTTTTTATTGTCACTAATTCTGAATTTAAAGATAAATCAGCATATCGAACTACTTCTTCAGCCTCTGAACCCATAGGTAATCTCAAAAGTGCTCTTTGCTTTTTTGTCCCTTCATACTTTTTAAGATTTTGGATGCGTGAATCTGCTAAAAAGTCTATATCCGATTCTTCAAGTATTTTATAAATTTCACTATCAGCACAATAGCCCTTAGTAACTATCATAAGAGAGCATCCTACACTTTTAACCATTTCAGATATTTTATCAAGATTATTTTTTACTTTATTTAAATCAATAACTAGTTGTGGATACATAACATTCTCCTATTATAAAATTCTTAAACTTTTTTTCATTAATAACAACGCATCTTCTGGATAACTTTTAGATAAAACACCAAGAGAAGAAAAAATATAATCATTATCTATTAAAATTTTAGCTCTCTCTGTAGGATAAAGCTCTAAACCTTTACCT
>SWCH01002563.1_pt1 | contig 9974 bp, 6 predicted proteins | sample 4690051 | NCBI WGS metagenome assembly SWCH01 (sample SAMN10267282, study PRJNA491770) | bioreactor metagenome | isolation source: DHS bioreactor inoculated with | place: Japan: off Shimokita Peninsula | reverse complement strand
CCTGAAGGTTTTGTTGTTTTACCGTCAGCTTTTCAAAATGAAAAGCTTAATGAAAAGGCTTGGAGTGAGATAAGGATTTATCTAGAAGCTATCAGAAGAAATCATGGGGGAGCGCTGTTTGCAGTAAGATCATCTGCTTTAAGTGAAGATTCATCTCAAGCTTCTTTTGCAGGAGAATTTGAAACTGTGCTCAATGTTAAAACAGATAGTGAAATACAGGAAGCAATTTATACTGTATTCAGATCAAAGGAGGCAGAGAGAGTAAAGGCATATAGTTCTGTTCAGAAAATGGAACAATCACATCAAATTGCTGTTGTAATTATGCTTATGGTACAGTCTGAAATTTCAGGAGTATTGTTTACTGCCGATCCGATTACAGGCAGTCATGTAAGCATGACAGGAAATTTTGTCTATGGATTAGGAGAACAGTTAGTATCGGGAGAATCCAATGCATTTCCCTTTGAACTTATCAGACCCAAAGGTAAATATGAAGGACCAAAGGACTTTAAAAAATATGCTGCAGAACTGTATAAACATGCTTATAAGCTTGTGAAGGAATTAGGCTGCCAACAGGATATTGAATGGGCTGTTGCAAAAGGAAAATTATATATACTTCAAGCAAGACCCATTACAACCCAGAATACAGGTAATATGGATACCTACGAATTGAACGATACCTTGGATGGAGATTATCTCTGGACTAATACAAATGTTGGAGAAGCTATGGCTGATGTTTTTACACCCCTTAGCTGGTCATTGATAAGAGCCCTTGATGAGGAGCAAATGGCAGTCCCCGGATATTATTTGTTTTCCGGCAATATCTGCGGAAGAATGTATTCAAATGTAAACATGGCCTTGTCAATATATCCTGCTTTTGGAAAAGACTACAAACCGGTGCTTAAAAAGATGAATGATATATTTGGGCAGATGCCTGAAGGAATGAATATACCGATTTATCCATTTTCAGGATTTGAATTAATAAAATCAATGATTCCAAGAGTAAAGAAAACCTTAAAGAAATCTAAGGAAGCTGCACAAGCAATGCCAAATTATCTTGAAGAAACACCGGTCTGGTGCAGAACAATGAAAGAACGTATTGAAAGAGCGAAGACAGGGGAGGAATTGCTGAGCTTATGGAACGAAGAACTTTGGCCATACAACTGTAAAGCTTTGTGGGTTGGTCGTTTTGCTCCCCGAAAAAAATTGGAGGGATTGTTTAAATTAAATGACGAACTCCCAAATCTTTTAGGTAAAGAAGATGCCAATACACTGCTGTCGAATCTAAGAGGTAATTCTGAACTTGAAAGTCTTGGTCCTGTTGTGGGAATATCAAAGATTATAAAGGGAGAATCAAATCAGGAAGAATATTTGACGAAGTATGGTCACAGAGGACCTCATGAGTTTGAAATATCCATACCGGATCCTTCGGAAGATAAAGAGTGGCTTGAAAAGCAGATAGAAGACTTTAGAAAGTCCAATGTAGATGCCGAAAAACTTCTGAAAAAGCAGCATATCCAATATGAAAAGACTTTAAAAAAGCTTGAGGACCAATTTCCAAGAAAAGCAAAAAAAATTATCAGAAAAATTGCAGAAGCTTCTGAAGGCAGCTATATAAGAGAAGCAGTTCGTTCAGAATGGACCAGAGTTTTCCGGGTTAACCGAAGTTTTGCACTAAAAGCAGGAGAACTTACAGGGATTGGGGAGGATGTATTTTTTCTATACCTGTATGAAGTTTTGAATTTGCTCTCTGGAGATAAGTCAGCAGTTGAGCATGTTTTGGACAGACGTAAAACTTTTGAAAAATATAAGGAACTTCCTGTGTTGCCATCAATTATTCGCGGAAAATTTGACCCGTTTAAATGGGCAGAAGATCCAAACAGAAGAGTTGATTATTATGATCCTGATTTAACATTTGTCAGTGCGGACGACTCTGAAATAATGAAAGGATTTGCAGGAGCAACTGGTAGGGTAGAAGGGGTTGTACATGTTTTGACCAATCCAGAGGAAGGGGAAAACTTTAAACCTGGTGAAATATTAGTAGCATCAACAACTAATGTTGGATGGACCCCTCTTTTTCCAAGGGCCGCAGCAATCATTACCGATATAGGAGCGCCATTGTCCCACGCCGCAATTGTGGCCAGAGAGCTTGGTATTCCTGCCGTTGTAGGATGCGGCAATGCTACCGCACGGCTTAAGACAGGAGACAGAGTTCTTGTTGACGGCGGTCAAGGAATTGTGCATATTAATAGATAAAACAAAAAAGACAAGGTAATATTACCTTGTCTTTTTTAAATTAATATGAAAATACCATGTTATCAACAGTCATGGAAACTGGTCTAGATAAAAGCCAAGTATTTGTTATGGTGTTATCAAAGAAAAATAAAGCTCCATTTGTGGGGTCGGTGCCGCTTAGAACTTCTTTTGCTGCTTTAATACAATCGGATTGAGCCGGTTTATTAATCCAGCCATTTAATACTGGTGTGAATTGATAATATCCGTTTATATTTTGATATATTACATCATTGATGGAGTTTGGAAAAGAGTTATCTTTAACTCTGTTTAAAACCACAGCGCCGACAGCAACTTTAGCTTCGTATGATTCACCTTGCGCTTCAGCAGTTATTAATCTTGAAAGCAAATCTAAATCTTCAGATGAGTATGAAGAATTTAAAGAAGTGTTGACAGTATCAGATGGGATCGATGATGAATTTATAGGTATGTTTAATCTTTGGCCTATATATATGTAATTTGTATATATGTTATTTGCACGTCTTAAATCTTCTAATGATACATTATGTTTTTTAGCAATCAGATATAAGGTATCGCCTTTTGTTACGGTATATGCTAAATTAGTAACATCTAATACTTGTCCAATATTCAGGGATGTGCTTAGAAGATTATTATTTACTACTAAACTTGCTACTGTTGTGTTAAATAATTGGCTTATCTTATACAATGAATCTCCATTTACGGCAGTATAAGTTGTTGCAAAAGCGCTGCTTGAAATAGATAAAGATAATCCAAGAGTAAGTCCTGTAGTTAATAAAATCGATTTCAAATTCTTAAATTTTATCATTATATTTCCTCCTTAGGTGTAATTATTTTAAATGAAAAAATGAGACAAATCAATGGAAACTGTTTGAAATCAAGGCAGCAACAGACAAAGAGACAAATTTATGTATGGCAAAGAAATATAAGACATATACTTTGTACAGCTGTCTGACTTTTCTTAATTGACTTAATAAGAGGTCTTGTATTATAATCAACTTAATAAATAAAGGGGCTGCGGCTATGAAAAACTTATTATTTTAATGTGTTGATAGAGAGAAACAACTTTTGAAGTTGATAGAGATATCTAAAGATTTTATAGGTAATACAGGTAAAGAAATTAATTACCAGAAAATAACAGATGATATGCTTGAATTATCTAATGCGAAATATGTAGGATTTAATTTATATGATGATAATAATGATTTTACAACAGTTGCCGTATCAGGAGCATTAGAAAACATAAAAAAAGCCATTGATATTTTGCATTTCAATCCAATTGGAATGAGATGGAAATATGATAAAGTAAAAACTGAAAAAATTAAAGGACAAAATGTAATTGCATTCGCATGCTTATATGACCTAACCGGGGATGTAATATCAAAAGATAAAGTTGAGTTAATAGAGAATTTTTTCGAAATAGGTCAAGTTGTTGTTGTGAAAATAAATAAGGATGAAAAGCCCCTAGGTGATTTTACACTTATTATGTCAAAAGATAAATTGTTTGAAAACAAGGAAATTGCAGAACTTTATGCATCACAGGTGGGTTTATACATAGAGAAAAAGAACGCTGAAAAAATTCATTTATGCAATAAGGAAAAGTTAGAAAATATAATACAGGGAACAAATGCAGGAACATGGGAGTGGAATGTTCAGACTGGTGAAACATCTTACAATGAACGTTGGGCAGAAATAATCGGATATAAACTTGAAGAAATATTACCTACAAGCCTTGAAACATGGAATAGATTTTTGCATCCAGATGATTTAACAGAGTCAGAAAAAATGTTAAATGCAGTTTTTCATAAAAAGAAAGAATATTACTCCATAAAATGCCGACTAAAACATAAAGATGGGCATTGGGTTTGGGTACTTGATAGAGGAAAAGTAGTGTCTTGGACAGAAGATGAAAAGCCTCTGTTAATGTTTGGTACAATACTAGATATTTCTGAGATAGAGTATATGGAAAATGAAATTAGGAAAAGTGAATATAACTATCGGGTTTTAGTTGAAAGTAGTTATGATATAGTATATAGACTTTCACCAGAAGGAATGTTTATATATGTTTCTAAAGTATGTAACCTGTTGCTTGGTTATTCATCAGAAATGTTATTGGGAGAACCCTTTGAGAAGCTTATTCATCCAGATGATAAAGAACGAGCAATTAATTTTTTTAATAAAGTTAAAGAATCTAAAAAAAGACAAGACTTAACAGATTTTAGGCTGAAAAATATAAATGGATCTTGGCGCTGGTTTTCAATTAACGCTGTTGCAATAAGGGATGAATTAGATATTGTTATTGGAATTACTGGCACAGCAAGGGATTGCAATGAGGATAAGAAAAAACAAAAACAAATAGAATATCTAAGCTTTCGTGACTATCTTACAGGGTTGTATAACCGCAGATATATGGAAGAAGCAGTTAAGCAGTTGGATAATGAAAGAAATTTACCTTTTACAATAATTTGTATTGATGTTAATGGATTGAAACTTACGAATGATGCATATGGGCATGAAATGGGTGATAAATTGCTTAAAACTGCTGCAGCAATTATAACAAGCGCATGTAGGGAAAATGATATTATTTGCCGGGTAGGAGGAGATGAATTTGTAATACTTCTTCCTAATACAGATGCTACACAAGCAGAAGGCATTAAAAAAAGGATTAATGTTGCAGCAAATGAAACTAAAATAGATTCAGTTATTGTTTCACTGGCAATCGGACATGCCACAAAAGCTAGTAGGGGTCAAAATATAGCTGAAATACATAGATTAGCAGATAATAGCATGTACAAAAATAAGTTGAAACATGGTAAGACAATGAGAGGCAAGACAATTGAAACAGTTCTTAGCAATATTAATAGTAAATATGATAAAGAAAAGATTCATACTGAAAGAACCTCTAAATTTTGTGAGTCTATTGCCAGAGAACTGAAGTTAAGTTACAAAGAAGTAGAAGATGCTAGAATTAGTGGAAGCCTGCATGATATTGGTAAAATTATAGTTCCTCAAGAAATTTTAAATAAAATGGGTAAATTAAATAAAGAAGAATTAGAAATAGTAAGAAAACATCCAGTTACAAGCTATCAAATTTTAAAAAGTGTTGATGAATTTTCATACTTAGCTGAAGCAGTTTTATATCATCATGAACGTATAGATGGAAAAGGCTATCCCGAAAAACTAAAAGGAGAAAAGATACCTCTTCTATCTAGAATTATTGCAGTTGCAGATGCATATGAAGCAATGACATCTGAAAGAGACTATAAAAAGACTATGAATAAAGAACAGGCAATTGTAGAATTAAAAAGGTGTGCAGGAACACAATTTGATTCATATATTGTGCAGGTATTCATAGAAAAAATTTTGAAATAGAAAATACACACTAAATTATATATTTGATTATTTTATTATTGAATATATAATTTATTTCTTGATTAAAGAAACTTTTTATTTCATTTATATTTTCTTTGCTATAAACAAATTTTCCATATCCAAATTGCCCATATTTGTATGTGCGTTCTTCATTGTTCATTGGCAATTTTGTTTGTGGAAAAGCTTCAAGTATTGTATTTTTTGCCTTAGGTGTATATCTGTGTGATATAACTTCAAAGGTTAGGGGATATGAAATAATATTCGGTAAGCTATCTTTTAAATCTACTAATAGATTTTTATAATCTGTTTTCCAATTATCATATATAAAAACTGGTGCAATAATAAAACCCATTGGATATCTTGCGGTTATTATTTTTTTACATGCTTCAATTCTTTTGCCCAATGATGGTGTTTTGTTTTCATAATCATCAATGACTTTGTTAGTATTGAGGGTAAATCTTATTTCGGTATTACCGTTGTGCTCAATATCTAACAATGTATCAATATCTGTATATTTTGTAACAAATCTGAATTTTCCATTATTATTCTTACTAAAAAATTTTATTGCTTGCTTTAATGAATTAGCATATGGTTCAACAGGTACAGGATCAGAGGTGGCAGAGCCCTCAAATATTGTTTGTTCAGGTACTCTTTCAACGATATATTTTTGCGCATGTTCAAAAATATCATCCACATTCACATTGACTCTCATATAAGGTTTATCACTTAGGTTTGTATTTAAATAGCAGTATTGGCATTGTCCGGGGCAGCCTGATAAAAGAGGAAGCTGATAATGTGCAGATGGTTTACATGATTGAAATTTCATTCCCTTTTTTATACCAACTACAAGAGTTTTTTTACCTTCCCTGTAAAAATCATATAAATTTTCTCCGGGGATATTTTCTTTGATTCTACTGCCTTTTAAATCAATTATTTCTACATTTTCATAATCTTTAAAAAAGTTATAAATATTATTTCCTATTTCATAGTTAAGTGTATTTTTTTCAAATAATATTCTTTTTGGAACAAACATGATGCCTCCTTTTGTAATAATCTGTGTTTTAATTTTGTTAGTATTGTATGCTTCTTTTATTTAGATATACAAAATATAACATGGTATGAATAAATAGTTGTATATTTTCACATAAGTCAATATTAAATGAAAAATCTTGACAAAAATGATTTAAACTGTTAAGATTTCATCAAATGAAACAAAAAATACCGAGGATTTCATCAGTTAAAAATATAATAATAGTGTGATATGTGATGAATGTATATGTATAGAAAAGGAGAGCACCAATGGATATTTCAATTATATTAAATAATATTGTAACACTTTTTTTGCTGATTTTAGTAGGTTTTATTGCTGGAAAATCAGGGGCAGTAAGCAAAAATGCAACAGGATACCTTTCTGATATTTTAATGAAAGTTGCTTTGCCGGCAACTATTTTTTTATCTATTTCAGGTACTTATAACCAAGGAATTTTAATGGACAGCCTAAAAATAGCAGTATTAACTTTTATAATTCATTCAAGCTGTATTTTGATTTCATTATTTTATACTAAACTAATTAAAATACCTGAAAAGGACAGGGGAGTTTGGGTTTTTGCAAGTACGTTTTCAAATAATGGATTCATGGGTTTTCCTATTGTCTATGCTCTTTTAGGTAAAGATGGACTTTTTTTAGCTTCAATTTCCAATACAGTTTTTAACATTTTGATTTTTTCAATTGGAATTAAATTAATTACTATTGGTCACGAAAGCGGAAAAGGAATAAATATTAAAAAACTTTTTTTAAACAATAATAATATAGCTATTTTGCTAGGAATTATATTTTATGTGACACAGACTAATTTACCAAAACCTATTTTAGGTTCATTAACCTATATGGGCAATGTAACAACCCCCATGTCAATGTTTTTAGTAGGACTATCAATATCAAGCAGTAGAGTTAGGGATATGTTTAATGATTATAAGCTTTATTTTCTTTGTGCAGTACGGTTGTTAATTGCACCTATATTAGCTATTGTTGTAATGAAAATTATTCCTTTTGACGCCATGAGTTTAGTGCCAAAAGTTATGGCAATTGTGCTAGCGATGCCTGCCCCATCTGTAACAGCTATAATAGCCGAACAATATAATGGAAATAAAGAATTAGCAGCAAGGGTTGTATTTCTAACGAGTATCCTTTCAATAGTGACTATTCCACTTATTCTAATGCTTATATAATTTGATATAAGTATTAATATGAATTTAAAGAATAGATAATTATCTGTATTTTAATTCTAAAATTAGACATACTAACCAAGTAGAACACTTAATAAAAAATTAATTATTCAGGAGGTAGTAATGACTGTTTTAGAGAAACCAAAGAATCGTGTAAGTTATCACGATTCGGTGGAAGAAATGCTTATAAGGATAAAAAATGACGGACTTACTAGTGTTTTTTCTAGATGGGATAAGCAGGAAAAAATACGATGTAATTTTTGTTTGCAAGGGGTAAGCTGTCAACTATGTACTCAAGGTCCTTGCAGAATCAGCGAAAAAGCCGGAGCGGATAAAGGTGTTTGCGGAATTGGACCAGATGCAATGGCTATGAGAAATTTGCTTATGAGAAATATTATGGGAGCTGCAACATATGCACATCATGCATATGAAGCATTTAGAACATTAAAGGCAACAGGTGAAGGAAAAACTTCATTTAAAATTACAGATACAGAAAAATTAAAGTGGATGTGCAAACAAACAGGGATAGATACAAATCAAGATACTAACAAATTAGCAGTCCAGTTAGCAGAACTACTTGACAGAGAGATGAAGGTGAATCCGGACCAAGGAAGTATAATGGTAGAAGTATTTGCACCTAAAAAGAGAAAACCTATATGGGAAAAATTACATATTTATCCTTCTGGAGTACAGCATGAAGTAGAACTATGCATTGCAAGCTGTTTGACAAATGTTGATGGAGATTATGTATCTTTGGCGAAAAAAGCTCTTCGCTTAGGATTATCTACAATATATACTGCTCAAATTGGCCTGGAAATGACTCAAGATATATTGTTTGGTACACCAATGCCACATGAAGTTGATGTAGATATGGGAATTATGGACCCAGATTATGTAAATATAGCTTTTAATGGACACCAGCCGTGGGTAGGAGTAGCAACTTTACAAAAAGCTAAAAAACAAGAGTATCAAGAAATGGCTAGAAATGCTGGTGCAAAAGGAATTCATATAGTTGGATCAATAGAGACAGGTCAAGAGTTGCTTCAGAGATTTGAAGTAGATGATGTTTTTGTTGGCTTAATGGGAAATTGGCTGTCTATTGAGCCATTTCTTGCAACAGGTACTGTTGATGCTCTAGTGATGGAAGAAAATTGTTCACCACCGGCAATTGACCAATATGCTGAAAAATATCAAGTAGCACTTGTTAGTGTTAGCACTATAATTGGTGTTCCAGGAGCGGAGCATGAAATGCCATATTATCCGGCAAAGGTTGATGAGATGGCAGATGAATGTATAAAAACTGCAATAGAAAATTTTAAAAAGCGACATAAAAAAATAGACCCTATGGTTCCTAAGTGCAAAACGAAAGCAATAGCGGGTTTTTCTACTGAAGCTGTATTAAAGGCAATAGGAAATGACTTAAATGTTTTGGTTGATGTCATAGTAAAAGGTCAAATAAAAGGTGTTGTTGCATTAGCAAACTGTTCAACACTAAGAAATGGTCCTCAGGACTGGAATACTGTAAACATAACAAAGGAATTAATTAAAAGAGATATACTTGTAGTTGCCGGCGGTTGTGGAAACCATGGTCTTGAAGTAGCTGGAATGTGCAATTTAGATGCTATAGAATTTGCCGGGGAAGGATTAAAAGGGGTATGTAAGGCTTTAGGCATACCGCCGGTATTAAGTTTTGGTACTTGTACAGACACAGGGAGAATGTCTATGCTGGTAACTGCCTTAGCTGATCATCTAAATGCAGATATATCAGATTTACCAATAGCTGTAACTGCACCTGAATGGATGGAACAAAAGGCCACAATTGACGGAATATTTGCTGTAGCATATGGTGCGTACACACATTTGTCTCCAACTCCATTTATAACCGGAGCACCAGATCTTGTTAAGCTCCTTACAGAGGATGTAGAAGGGTTAACAGGAGGTAAAGTTGCCTTAGGTGATGACCCGGTTCAAGCAGCAAGTGATATAGAAAATCACATACAGAAAAAAAGAGAAAAAATGGGATTAAAATAATAGTTACAACAGGATATCAATTTTGATATCCTGTTGTAATTTAATATAAAAATTTTATAAATAAGAATTTCCATGTT
>SWCH01000710.1_pt1 | contig 10030 bp, 11 predicted proteins | sample 4690051 | NCBI WGS metagenome assembly SWCH01 (sample SAMN10267282, study PRJNA491770) | bioreactor metagenome | isolation source: DHS bioreactor inoculated with | place: Japan: off Shimokita Peninsula | reverse complement strand
AAGAAATTTAAAATAACATAAGAAAAATTAGAGAGGTGAGTATAATATGAATTTAAAAAATAAAAAGTATATAGTTATTATTTTAGTTTTTGTTATACTTGCATCCATTTTTAATATAGAATATTTTTATTTAAATAATAACATAGTTAATAATAGTGAAAATAATTTTAACAAGTATTATTTAGCTCAAGATATAATCAATATAATTGAAAATATAAATGACAAGCAATATAATATTTTTCAATCATACAGATTTGTTAGTAGAATTATTTCTAATTCTTATGATAAGTATATTGTTAGCAGCATTGATAATTACAGTAACATTTATAAATTAAAGTTTTCCGCTGTAATTAACGGAAACCATGATATATATGATAATTGTGTAGATACAGTTTTGTACATACACAAAAAGGATGGTAAAAAACATAAATTTAGCTAATATTAATAATTAATATAAATAATACAAAAATCGGAGGAAAATAAATTGAGAACAAACAAATATATGTATATCTTTGTTTTGCTTTTAATTGTGTGCGTTGCATCTGTTGCATATTTTGGCGTAAATGCAGGAGCAATTCAAATTAAAGGTATAAATGATATAAGATTTGGTATTGATATTAGAGGTGGAGTTGAAGCTACTTATGAAGCAAAAGACCTTGATAGAATACCAACAGAAACAGAACTTGAATCTGCAAGAATAATAATGGAAACTAGATTGGATTCTCAGAATATTCTTGACAGAGAAATAACAATTGATAAAGCTAATGGACAAATTCTAATTAGATTCCCATGGAAATCCGGTGAAACTGATTTTAATCCACAAAAAGCTATAGCAGAATTAGGTGAAACTGCAAGACTTACATTTAGAGACCCAGAAGGAAATGTTCTAGTTGAAGGAAAAGACGTTAAGGAAAGCATAGTTCAAATAGATAATAAAACCGGCAAACCAGTAGTAACTTTAAAATTTGATTCTGTAGGAACCAAGCAGTTTGCTGATGCTACAGCAAGGTTAGTAAATCAAAGAATTTCTATATTTATGGATGAAACAATGATATCATCACCAGTAGTAAATGAAGCAATCACAGGAGGAGAAGCTATTATCTCAAATATGGAGAGTCTTGAAGCCGCAAAAGCATTATCTGAAAAAATAAATTCAGGTGCTCTTCCATTTTCATTAGTGTCAAAAAACCATAGTACAATTACTCCAACTCTTGGAATTGGTGCACTTGATGTTATGGTTAAAGCATGCTTAGTAGCATTTGCTTTCGTATGTATATTTATGTTATTTAATTATAGATTGCTCGGTGGGGTTGCTTGTTTTGCATTAGTTCTTCAAGTATCAGTTCAGTTATTAGCATTATCAATCCCTCAAATAACACTTACTTTACCTGGTATTGCAGGTATTATTTTATCAATGGGTATGGGTGTTGATGCTAATGTTATTATTTCTGAAAGAATTAAAGAAGAATTAAAAGATGGTAAATCTATAGGTAGTTCTATTGATTCAGGTTATAATAAGGCATTTTCTGCAGTGTTTGATGGAAACTTAACAAGTATTATAGTAGCTGTTATATTAATGATATTTGGAACAGGTTCTATGTTGTCATTCGCTTATACATTAATGGTAGGTTGTATACTTAACTTTGTATCAGGTGTTGCAATATCTAGAATTATTACTAAATCTTTAAGCATGAACAAACCTTTTAGAAATAAGTCACTTTATGGTGTGAAGTTTAAGGAGGCGGTATAATGATTAAATTTTATGAAAAGAGAAAAATATTCTTTGCAATTTCAATTGCAATCATGATATTAGGTGTAGTATCCATATTTGTAAATGGTGTTAACTTATCTATACAATTTAAGGGTGGAGCCATTATTAAATATTCATTTACAGGAGATTTAGATATATCACAAGTGGCAGATACAGCTACTAAAGCTTTAAATAGAAATACTGAAGTACAAATAACTGAAGATTTGGCAACAAAAAGTAAGAAATTAGTACTGAACTTATCTGGAAATAGTGGTTTAGAAGCTGGTGAACAAGACAAATTAGACAGTGTTTTGAAATCAGAGTACCCAGATGCTAATTTAGAATTTTCAGAATCCAATGTAGTTCAGCCGTTTATTGGAAGAAGATTCTTGCAAAATGGTATGATTGCAATAGCTCTAGCTTCTGTATTTATAATTTTATACGTTTGGGTTAGATTTAAAAGAATATCAGGATTATCTGCCGGAGTTATAGCTCTTATAGCATTGGTACATGATGTACTTGTAGTATTTTTTACATTTACATTTTTTAAAATTCCAATTAATGATTCCTTTATTGCAGTTACATTAACAATTATAGGATATTCCATCAATGATACTATAGTTGTATATGACCGTATAAGAGAAAATAAGCCTATGTTTAATAAAAAACCAGTTGAAGAATTAGTAGATTCAAGTTTAAATCAGTCTTTGAAACGTACTATTAATACAAGTATCACAACTGTAGTAAGTATTTTAATAGTATATATTTTCGCATATGTGTATAACATTGAATCAATCAAAACTTTTGCTTTACCAATGATGATTGGTATATTGAGTGGATGTTATTCTACAAACTGCTTGGCAGGACCATTATGGGTTATGTGGCAAAAGAAAAAACTTATAAAAGCAGCATAAAAATTAAAACAACCTCTATACAGGGGTTGTTTTTTTGAATAAAAATAAAGATAATACAAAAGTTGATAAAATTCGAAGTATATGTTAATATATGTGTACAAGCTTATAAGAAATTGGAGCTGAATATGAAAAAAATAACTAAAATTGAGTATCAAAAAAATAATAAAGACAGGGTTAACATATATTTAGACGATAAATTTGAATTTGGAGTAGATTTAAATATAATGATAAAGTATTCATTATCTAAAAACATGGAGATAGATGATGAGTTTATATCAGAAATATTAATGGCGGAGGATAAAGCTAAGGCATACAATTATGCAATTTCAGTTTTATCAAGGAGCCCTAAAAGTGAGAAAGAAATAAGAACAAAAATCATACAAAAAGGCTATGATACAGATGTTGCAAATATAATTATCGATAAACTTAAGGACAATAAATATATAGATGATGAAGACTATAGTGATAGATTTATACATGATAAAATTAACATATCTAAATATGGAAAGCTTAAAATTAAGGATGCACTATATAATAAGGGAATAGACAGACAAACTATAGATAAAAAACTAAGTTTAATTTCTATGGATGATGAAATTAGCAGAGCATATGTTCTGGGTGAGAAGAAATTAAAAAGTATGATTAATATTGATAGGTCAAAGAAATATGCAAAACTAAGCAGCTTTCTGGTTGGCAAGGGGTTTGAATATGAAATAGTTAGAAAGGTAGTTAGTAAATTATTAAATACGGATTGTTACAGTTGTGATTAATAATATATAAATAAAATTAGGTAGGTGATTTTTATGGAAAAATTTTTCGACTACATTTCAGATGCGGCAATAAAATGCAAAATTATAAAAAAAGAAGATTCTAATAAAAATGATTTACAAATTGTTTATGCAAATAAATCTACAGAATACATAACAAATTTATCAAATGATTCAATTATGAATAAAAATTTTTCAGATGTTTTTCCTAAGATGACAGATACTTTGTTTAATTGGCCTAAAATTTTTATAGAAACTGCAATGACTAATGATAGTAAAATAATAGAGCAGTATTTTGTGCCATTTGAAAAATATCTGAGATTTAATATATTTGGATATGAAGATGACTGTTTTGATATTATAATTACTGATTTGACAGAAAAAAAAGAGATAAAAAGGCAATTGCTAGTTAGAGATAGACAAATAAGACACCTTGAAGATGAAATTAAATCAAGCGCTAACATAGATATTCTAACAAAATTATATAACTTTCAGTTTATTGTAGACAGTATTGCCAATAGTATAGAAAGTTATGATGAAACGGGTGATAAGTTTTGCATTTTATTACTTGATATAGATGATTTTAAAAGAATAAATGAACGTTATGGAATCAAAGCTGGAGATATAGTTTTACAAGAAGTTTCACTTTTATTTAGTTCTGTAGCCAGGAAAATTGATGTAACAGGAAGATATGGAAAAGATGAATTTATAATTATTTTTAATAATCTTGATATTGATATTGCAAAGATAATGGTAGAAAAATTAAAGCAGGATATAGAAAAACATTTTATTAAATCAATAGATTCAAAAATTAGTGTAAGCGGAGCATTTATAGAATATAACAGTGAGACTATAGAACAATTGTTGAATAAATTAGAAAAAAAGTTAATAAAAGCAAAATTATTGGGTAGTAGTACAATTATTTCATAAAATTACGGATGGAAAACTAAGCTAAATGGCAACATTGATAAAATTGAATCCTAATAGACTAAATTAAGAATAGTTCTTGGCTTATAAGAACTATTCTTAATTTAATTGCTAATTAAATATATTATCTTTTATTTCTGCGGTTACCGAGATTGTTGTTATTACTGCTAAATCTGTTGTTATTATCCTTGCCCTCAAATCTGTTATCACTTTTACTTTGATAATTGTTATTAATTTCATTTATTTGCTCACTTAAGCTTTGCTGACTATCTAACTTTGCTTGTTCTTCCCAGTTGAATAACTTGATGTCGTTATCCTTGTTGTTAAAGTTTGTAATGATTAATCACCTTCAATTCAATAGATAATTTGAGTAACTTTAATTTGTTGCCTCAAATTTATTATTTACATAAGTAAACATATTATCAACCCTATATTTAAACAATTATTAAATAATTTCCATTTTTATTTAATTTTAAAAACCAGAAAAAATCAAAAGCGACGGTTATTTTTAATTTACAAGTGATATTTAGAAAAATATGGAATTGAGGAGATAGAAGATATAACAAGTAATCTTGGTTTGAGTTTGATAGTTCAGTGCTAAACTAAAGTGAACATAATTAAGATATCTTATTCTGTTTATTGCTGATTTGCAAACAATGTAATATTTTACGAATTGTTTTAATATAATCATATAAATATAAGATGATGGGGGTATGGATTATTGAATGAAATAATGCCATATGTATTTGCTGTTTTAACGGGAATATTTACTACCATAGAGGCAACTGTTAATGCACAATTAGGAAGATTTGTAACTCCCAAAATAGCAACTTTACATAGTTTGTTTGTAGGTTTAGTAGTGATGTTAATTGCAAATATTTTAAATGGTACTTTAGGTCAGTATAGTAAAGTGTCTAATGTTGAGTTACATTGGTTAATTGGTGGAATATTTGGAGCATTAATAATTTATCTTATGACTTTAACTATACCGAAATTAGGTGTAACAATAACTTTAACAATTGTTATTACTTCGCAAATTTTAAGCAGCTTTTATATAGATACATTTATATTGAAACAGCAACAGTTAGAATTAACTAAGATTATTGGTGCATTTCTTGTTGTGATGGGGTTATATTTTATAATGGAGTAATGAATAAAAATAAATAAAAAATTTTAAACTAAATAAAGAAACAAAGAACTTTATTATATCAAGTATATATAAGGTTTATTTTATTTCAGACAGAAATAATAATCTATTTAGCAACTTGAAAAATGAGAAGGTTCATTATATAATTACTCATAAATGTGTTGACATAAATTTTCACATAAGGAGTAATAAATGACCGAAACAAATACAATAAATATAATACATGCAAGAGAAAATAATTTGAAGAATGTTTCAGTAAATATTCCAAAAAAGAAAATAACCGTTTTCACAGGAATATCAGGTTCAGGGAAATCATCTTTATGTATTGATACAATAGCAGCTGAGTCAAGGAGAGAATTGAATGAAACATTTCCAAGCTTTGTTCAACAATACTTACCAAAGTATGGTAGACCTAATGTTGAAAAAATTGAAAATCTTCCTGTAACAATTGTTATAGATCAAAAAAAGCCGACAGCTAATTCACGTTCCACAGTTGGAACTTATACAGATATTAATTCATTATTAAGACTTTTGTTTTCAAGAGTAGGAGAACCATTTGTTGGATATTCAGACAGATTTTCTTTTAATCACCCATCAGGGAAATGTCACCGCTGTGATGGATTAGGAGAAGTAACAGATCTTGATATAAATAAGCTTGTAGATTTTAATAAATCATTAAACGATGAAGGTGTTATAAACTTTCCGGCTTTTACAACAGGTGCTTGGAGATGGAAAAGATATGCGTACAGCGGTTTGTTTGATCTTGATAAAAAAATAAAAGATTATTCAAAAGAAGAACTGGATTTATTTTTATATTCGCCGCAAATAAAGATAAAAAACCCTCCTCAAAATTGGCCTAAAACAGCAAAGTATGAAGGTATTTATCCAAGAATGTACAGGAGTATAATAAATACAAAAGAAGGTAAACTCCACAAAAAAATATTAGATAAGATGGTAAAAATAACATTATGTCCTGAATGCAATGGTTCAAGATTAAATGAAAAAATAAGAAGCTGTAAAATAAACGGTAAAAACATAGCAGAAGTAAATGATATATCTATACCTGATGCTATAGAATTTATTAAAACAATAAAAAATCATTTGGCAGAAGATTTAAAAGCAGAAATAATAAAACGATTAAGTGCATTAGTTGAAATAGGCATAGGATATCTTTCTCTGAGCAGACAAACATCAACACTGTCTGGTGGAGAAGCACAAAGAATAAAAATTGCAAAATATATAAATTCAGCTTTAACTGATATGGTTTATGTACTAGATGAACCAAGCGTAGGACTTCACCCGCAAGATATTGAACTTTTAAAAAATTCATTAATTAAATTAAGAAATCACGGCAATACCATTTTAATAGTAGAACATCACAAAGAAATAATAAAAATGGCAGATTTTATAATTGATATGGGTCCAAAATCTGGTGAACAAGGGGGCGAGATAATTTTTACAGGGAGTTACAATGAACTTATAAATTCAGATAATTTAACAGGAAGATTATTGAATAATAAAGAACCTCTTAAAATAGATTTAAGACAACCTAAAAGTTGGTTTAATATAGAAAATGCCTGTTTGCATAACTTAAAAAACATATCAGTTAAACTTCCACTTGGTGTTTTAACAGTTATATCAGGAGTTGCGGGTTCAGGAAAAAGCTCTTTGATGGAAGTTTTCCAACAAGAATCAAGTGAAGAAATTATATCCATTGCTCAAAAAGACATCGGCATTAATTTAAGGTCGACACCGGCAACTTATTTGGATATTTTAGACTTTATAAGGGATTTATTTGCAAAAGAAAACAATGTAAAACGTACATTGTTCAGTTTTAATTCAAAAGGAGCTTGCCCTGCGTGCGGAGGAAAGGGCATTATAGTTTCGGAAATGTCCTTTATGGATTCAATTGAAACCGTCTGTGAATTATGTAATGGAAATAGATTTTCAAAAGAAGTATTGAAATATAAATATAAGGGTAAAAATATTGCAGAAGTAATGAATTTTACTGTAGAAGAAGCGATAGAATTTTTTATTGATGAGAAATTTGTGAAAAAACTTCAATCATTAGAAAGAGTTGGTCTATCATACATACATCTCAACCAATCTATGACTACATTATCAGGCGGAGAACTTCAAAGAGTTAAATTAGCAAGTTATTTAAATAAAAAAGGGGCAATATTTATAATAGATGAGCCAACAGACGGACTGCATTTACATGACGTGAAAAAACTTTTAACATTGTTTAATCAGCTGGTAGATGAAGGAAATAGCTTGTTTCTTGTGGAACATAGCCTTGATGTGATGAAGGATGCTGATTATATTATTGAACTTGGTGCAGGTGGTGGAATGTCTGGAGGAAATATACTATTTACAGGAACACCAAAAGAAATGCTCAAATCGCATAAATCTATAACGAGACCATACCTAAAAGAAAGCATACTAGGATAATAATAAGAGTGAAATAGAGCTTTATGGATATCAATGATATACCATACAAAAATTAAAAGGTGAATTAAATGAAAAATAAAAAATTCATATGTATTATGATTATGTCAATTTTGTTATTTTTTTCAATTTTACATTATAGCTCGTATTCTGATGAAAAAATTAACGAAACTAATTTTGGTTATAATATTGGGATTACATTGACTAAATTTTTGAATTATATAAATTTAAACAACAGAGATTCTCTGTATTTTGAAGAGGCAATTGCATATATTGGAGATACACCTATATATGAAAAAGATTTAATAACCAAATCATATGAAATTGAGCTAGAAAAGCAAATAAATCCAAAATTAAACCCATCAAAGTCAATTTGGGATAAAATATTGTTTGAGAAACGTGTAAAAGAATATGCTAGAATAAATAATATTGAAATAACTAATGAAATGTACTGTACAAAAGTAGCAGAACAAAGAGAAGCACTTGACAGTACAGAGCTTTTTCAATCAATGCTGCAAGGAATGAATATAACAGCAGACCAATATTGGGAAAAGACTAAAGATATCTATTGGTATATTTTTTTACAGAGTGAAGTATATTTTGACATATCTGATAGATTAGATATTGAACACGAGGAAGTATCTATTAGAAATAAGAAAGTTTCAGATTATTTAGAAAAAACAATTCCTATAAAAATTATGGACAAAAACATTGTAAATAAATATAAATAAACATGTTAATGATGAAGCTCAGATTTATTGAGACTATATAAAAAGAACTCCTTAATAATTACACTGACCAATTCATTTTTATTATCAGATTTTATCAAAAATTCCACTTGACTATTTATCTTTTATATATCTTCTATGCACTTGCCCCAAAACGTCTCTGTGGCTCAGGGTTCAGGCTTAAAAATTTATAAGTCTGGTTACAACACAACAAATGTGTGTAACTGGGGACTTAGGACGACAGATGTTTTGGAGAGCTAGGGGAACGGAATATACACCTACATATTTGACTAGACTTTAAAATAAGTAGACTAGATAAATAAAAAATAATATAATACTACATAATTAGAATTTGATGAAAAGGTGTACTATGAAAAATTTTGTACAATATTTTTTAATTATTATAATTATTCTCGTACAATTAAAAGATATATTATATTTCAGTTATTAGTAGTATTAACAATTGTTATTATTTCAGTGAGTACATATTTGCGCAAAGAAAATAAAGAATTTTTTAAAAAATCAAATGGAGAATTGGTTAGACAGATATTTTCCTGAGTATCAAAGAGGATATACTAACTGGTAGTCAGAATCATTCCTGTATGTTTTAGAAAAAATATAAATTTCCATCAAGAATTGCAGAATTAGATGCAAAAAAAGTATATTTAGATGTAAAAAAGAAATTTCCTCGAGGAGTAGGTCAGAAAAAAGATTGACAATCTGATCAGAGTAAGTAAGGAAAGTATTGGAATAACAGAAGGGTGCCGAATGGCAGAAAATGAATTAGATTATCTATTGAAAAGATATAATGAATTAATCTCAGATATACATGATATAGAAAGCACCAAGAAAGGGTTTTTATGAAGGAATATAAATATTTGAAAGAATGGACTAAAAAGAAAAAGAAAATTACATATTATTGTATTGTAATTTCTATAATAATATTACTAATAGCATTATCATTATTAATTTTCGAAAACGTGATTTCTAAAGTAACTTTGAGAATAGGTATGTCTATTATACTAATGTTATCAATTGCTTTAATGGTACTATTTGTTTTGATTAGAACTTGCCCAAAATGTGGTTTCTATTTTGGAAGACATGGATATGTGCCTAAAAATTGTCCTCGATGTGGAATTAGGCTAGAAGAATAATAAAATTAAAAATCTGACTTTTAAAAAAGATGATAAAATAAACTACAGCAACAAATAGTTTAATAAGATTTCAGATAAAGAAATATAGATTTTATCAAATGTTTTTCAAGATACGTGGGAAAACTATTTTATAGACATTTTGGCCAAGATAGGAGAAATTAATACAGAACTCAATGTAACTGCTGAAAACAGTAG
>SWCH01001453.1_pt1 | contig 10083 bp, 9 predicted proteins | sample 4690051 | NCBI WGS metagenome assembly SWCH01 (sample SAMN10267282, study PRJNA491770) | bioreactor metagenome | isolation source: DHS bioreactor inoculated with | place: Japan: off Shimokita Peninsula | reverse complement strand
CCTTTAAACCCTTAGGGGTAATTTTATTTTGAATTTTATCAATTATATATCCTAATGTCATAGCAAGTATTGCTGATGGCAGTGCCCCTCCAATTATTAACGATTGGTTATTGGTTTCAATACCACGATATACAAACTCACCAAGTCCTCCTAAACCAATCATAGCAGTTAAAACTGCCCAGCTGACTGTATATATAGTCGCCATTCTTAACCCGCTAAAAATTGAATTCATAGCAAGAGGAAGCTCTACTTTAAATAAGATTTGAACTTTTGTCATTCCGCAACCTTTTGCAGCTTCTAATAAACTTTTATCAACATCAAGAATACCCGTATAGGTATTTTTCAATATTGGAAATATTGCATATATTGTAAGAGCTGTTATAACTGTTATAGGTTTCATACCCAAATAGATAAAAAGAATTCCTATAAACACTAAGCCGGGAACCGTTTGAAATATTCCAATTACTGCAATAATTGCACTGGAGAATTTAGGTATCCTCGACAAAGCTATCCCTAAAATAAGAGCTATAATAAATCCTAGCCCCACAGAAATAAATACATATTGAAGATGAGTTAATACAGCTTTTGCTAACATTTCCCCATAATTTTCAAAGAATTTTGTTATTATTCTCAATCTTCTTCACCCCAAACTACACTTGCTAATGCTTTTGTTATACTAGTTCTCGTAAGAATTCCAGCCACTGTCTTATTTCTATTTAAAACTATAAGATAGTCACAATTCAGTTCTATTAGTTTATCAATAGCATCTTTTGCATTTGTATTTATAAGAACTGACGGTTGGTCTGTTTTCGTAAGTTTAGAAATCATCTCACCTGGTTTTCCATGTTCCCTGATATATTCAATAGTAACAATTCCCTTATATTTACTATTCTCATCAACTACAATGGCAGTATCTAATTCTTTTTGTTTCATAAGTTCAATACATTCCAGAGTCTTTTTAGTTTCAGGTACAGTAAATACTTTTTTCTTCATAATATCTTCACATGTTAAATCATTACCACTTCTAGAATATGAAAGTTTACCCATGAACTTGCTAATCATAGGATGCGCTGGTTTATTAAGCATTTCTTCCGGCGATGCAGCCTGCAATACCTTCCCATCAGACATAAAAACTATTTTATCAGCTAATTTAACAGCTTCTTCCATATCGTGGGTAACAAAAATTATTGTTTTGTGTAATTTTTGCTGCAATGTTTTTAATTCATCTTGAAGATTATCCCTTGTGATTGGGTCTAAAGCTCCAAAAGGTTCATCCATTAAGATAATAGGCGGCTCAGCTGCTAATGCCCTTAAAACACCAATACGCTGTTGTTGGCCTCCACTTAATTCATTTGGATATTTCTTAGCATTCTCTTCATAAGGCAAATCTACTAATTCCAATAATTCTTTAACCCTTTTAATTCGTTTTTCTTTGCTCCATTTTAGCAATTTAGGTACGACTGATATATTTTCTTCTATGTTCATATTAGGAAATAAACCAATTTGTTGAATTACATAACCAATTTTTCTACGAAGTTCAACGGCATTAACGTCTTTAATATTTTTATCATCAATATAAATATTTCCTTCATTAAATTTAATCAATCTATTTATCATTTTTAATGTTGTAGTTTTTCCACAACCTGATGGTCCAATTAATACTACAAATTCTCCATCATTTATGGTTAAATTAAGGTTATCTATAATCATTACATCATCATACTTTTTTGTAATATTTTCATAAATAATCATATATGCATCATCTCCGTTCTGTTTGTTTATCATTTGATTTACTTTTTACATTATAGCATAATTTTACATCGTTGTAAACCCTTTAAATTTCAATATCGCGCCAAATATAATATCCACATTATTCCATGGTGCTTTAACCGTTCAAATTTTACGAATTTTCTTAACTCATAATATATTATAATTATACATATTTCGACTTTATCTTAAACCAGATGGGAGGAGGGGTATACCTAACCATAAAAATTATTCTATATGGTGCAATCAAAGGTTTATATTGGAAAAACGGGGAACAGATGCATACAATGTCGGTCATGAAACATATTAAAGTATCTCCACAAAATGTCCTCATCTCCTGCTCCGCCCCATGACAGACTCACAGTCGCCACTTTATCTCCTTTATTAAGCTTCCTTGGTTTAATTAAATTCATACTCATTTCCTTCTCCCTACACTCACATTTACTATAAATAATTAAGCATATATTACAATTGTATTTGTATTTCTTGCTGACATGAATTTCAAAATATCCTTTTTAGTATTATACAACACCAACAGGAGCTGCATATATTACAAACTCATCTTCTCCATCAAGCTTGAGCAAGTTGTCGGCCAATTCCTGATTAAATGCAGCTATTGCACAGGTACCGCATCCTATGGCTCCGCAGCTTAAATATAAATTCTGCATTACATGACCTGCATCAATTAACATTACCTTGTGTGACTCTAAAAGATATCTCCATTCGCTTCTGTATACCACTGCACTGTAGTAGAAAACAACTGCCGATTTTACTGCAAATTTCTGTTCGCACAAACTGTCTGATACTTTATTTTCAAAATCATCAACTGCTGTAACAAATTCTAAGGAATGATTCATCGGCAAATAATGGTATATGCCTTTTTCTAATCCATTTACATTTAAAACTGCCAGATATGTTTCAAATGCATGCCTTGCACCTGCAGATGGTACAGGTCTGATTGTGGCGTAATTATCTCCACGTATTTCCTTAACTCCTTGAGTGGTCCACAGCAGAAATGACAGCTGGTCAATTGTCATGCTTTCTCTTTTATAAACTCGTTGGCTTTTTCTTTCCTGCACTAATTTTAAATAATTAGGCTCTTTTATTAATGAAGAGAATTCCTTATTTAATTTAATGGTATCATTACCCATCGGAGCTTTTGTCAAAGGCGGCTGAGGAAATTGTTTTTGTTGGTCAGATTCATACCCTTCCTCAGCAAATGTGCTTTTCATAAATTCTCTGTTACTGCGTATTTTGTTTTTTATATGTTGATTATTTTCCATATGTCCTCCCTAATTATATTATTTTATAATTACTGTCTTGCTGTTATTATGCCATTCAATTGTATATCCGAAAGCTTCTATTACAGCTCTCAAAGGAATATACGTCCTGCTGTCTTTGATTATTGCTGCTGCATCTGTTTCGACTTCCTTATCATTGACATAAATAATATTTTTATCTACTGTTACTTTCACTGTAATATCACCTTTAACCGCTGTTACAACTCGGTTAATGTTGTCATAGCTTATTTCTGCGCCGATTGCTTCCAACGGTTTTCTAATAGGAATCATTGTTCTGTCAGATTCGTTGATAAATGGCACTCCAAACCCCTCTTCTTCCAAAAACACCAATTCTTTGTTATCTAATAATACAGTTATATATTTATTTAATTCGTCCTTTGATAGATGCTCTGTTCTTTTAGTGAGACTGTCAATCATAGAAACTATACTGTATTCGTCATTGGTATCCTCATTGACATCAAACAACATTACTCCTCCTGCTTTATTCAGAGCGATTATTGTTTTTTCTCTCAACGTGTTCATACCATTATAATAGGATTCGGTTGGAGATGTAGGAGCATAATCAACGAAAGCATACTCAGGATTTTCATGAACAAGATCTCTGTATTGCATCCAGCTTGGTCTTGCATACAATGGCATGCCAATTACTATATTTTCTGCCGGCACTCCTCTGTTCAGCCAATAGGCTATTGACGTTTCTGAAAACCAAACAGGGCTGTGGTCATTATCGTTGATATCATATGCCATTACATTAATAAAGCTGAAGCTTTCAAGGCATTTGTCAGTTAATACCATTGAAGGTTCAGGTCCTGATGTTTCAGACCATGCACCGTTAAGTGCTGCTGTCATTTCTTTATTTTTGAGTTTAAGAGCTTCACTTAATTCGATTGCTAATTTTTCATAATTTGCTACTGTGTTCTTATTTGGATGCTCCCAATCAAGTTCGACTCCGTCTAAATTATATTCATCAGCAAAAGCACAAATATTTTCTATCAGCAATTTTCTTGTTTCATCTGATGCAGCTACTTCTTCAAATACAGGCGGCAGAGGCTTTCCCTCATATGACCATCCTCCGACAGCAACAAATACTTTTGCACCATCCCGGTGAGATTTCTCAACCAGACCTTTTAGCTGCTCAGGCTTTTTCAATTCTACCAAAGTACCGTCAATTTGTGGAATCAGAAAAGCATAAACAACATGTGTCAATTTGTCTGTCTGAAGATTTTCTAAAGGCTCGTTGAACAAATCTCCTGAATAATAACCTATAACTTTAAATTCCCTTTCATTGTCTGATTTTACATATTCCGTTGAAAATGCTTTTATTGAAAATATATTAATCAGCAAAATCGCTGATATAAAAATATAAATTAATCTTTTTCCTTTCATCTGTATACCTCTTAATCAATATTTTGATTTCATATTATAATTATATCTATTTTAACTTATCATACCAACATTACATTTTACTTTTTTATTGAACAATTAATTATAAAACTATGTTTCATTATCTCAAACTTTTACTATGTTTGCCATACGAAGCTTATATTTTATTATGCACTTTATATGTTTAAATATTTCAAAAAATGCCACATGTTCATTCGCGGACATGGGGCATTCATCTGATTTATTTTATTTCAAAGGCTTGCATGGGATTGTTTTGCAAAATTTCACTCACTTCCTCAAAGCCTGTTGGAAATGCATAGTTGTAACGGGCTGGAAGAAGAAACACATATTCTGAGTTTTCACCTAGCTTGCTTGGAGCCACAGGAGCCGCACCCACGGCGAATTCTCCGTTCTCCATGTCTTCCCACTGCTTTGTAGTAAATATCATTATGGGAATATCCTGTCTAGGATTATCTTTAGTCCATTGAGGATGTCTTATATAAATAATCGGTCCTGTTATATCTTTATCCGCATCAGCATTACTTTCGTCATTTAATAGCTCACCTTTCCATACTTCATTCTGAATGCTGTAATCTTTCCAGCTTTCAGGCAATGTGAAGGTGAACCCATATTCATCATTCTTGTACACAACAGAATTTTTCTGTATTTCTTCGTAGTTACCTATCTCTGCATCTGTAATCACCCATTTACCATCAATTTTATTAACATTGAATGTTACGGGTCTTCTTGCAGCAGCGCCTCCTTCTTTCAATTCAACGCTTGTAACTTCAATTACTTTTCCTTTTACAACATATTCATTTTCATCTGTTTTTTCTGCAGATAAAACCTCAATACGCTCCGGCCATGGACTTGAAAGCATCCTTCCCAGAGCATTTTCGGGATCTTTAACCCATTTTTCAATCAATTCGGTTGATACATAATCTCCGTAATGTTCTTCCATTGATTCTTTTATTACATTTTCAGGTGCTAAAAGGGAAACCATTTTTAATTGTTCACCAAATCCCTGAACAAATTTCACCACTTCATTTTTTTCTGTCTCTTCTGACTGAATGTCACCTGATAAATCCCATTGCAAATTATCAATATCACCTTTGTCAAATTTAACCATAGCAGTCGGATATGTTAACACTTGTGTTACCATACTTCCTTCTTTAGGAGAATCTAGTGTTGCATGTATATATGCTGTTCCCGGAGTAACTTCTGTTATGCTGTCAACTTCAATACTGTATCCTCCTGTAGGTCTTTCCCCTGCTGATACAAGCACATAAATATAATCACCGTCAGTTAAAGAATAAATTCCTTTTGTCATGCGGTTTTTATTATACATATTTAGCAACAAGTCATTGTTATTTATTGTATCTTCGTCTATTATTTCAAATTCAACAGGTCTTTCAACAGTTATAATTTCATCTTCTCCTCTGACAATTACAGCACGGAGAGAATTATCCCACTCAACATCAAATCCTAAAGCTTCAGCTGCAAAACGAAGTGGAACAAATACATCTTCACCAACTATTTTCGGAGCAACTTCCAAATTAATTGCTTCTTCTTTTGAAGAACTTCCATCATTTTTAATTATATTTGCATTCTTCTTTCCGACAGTCAATTCAATTGTTACATCTTCAGAACTAATTTTAATTTTGCCCGTCTCCAAATCACTTTCAACCTTGGCACCGAGTTTTCCCATAAATTCGTTCAGACTAACTATTGTGCGGTCATTTTCAATAAAAGGGCTTACATCTACATCTAACCACTCATTATTAATTTGTATTTTAATGTTATCATTAGCATTCAGGTTTTCTGAAACAGCAAATACTGTACTTGTAGAAATAATTGTACAGCACATACCAATAACAGCAGCTTTTTTAATTTTCATTTTTTACTATTACCTCCTGGTTTGTTGTTTATATTGTTCATAATATTAGACTTATAATATTTATTTTTTGTTCCCTAATTTTATTAACTTCAAAACATTACCAGAATTTCATTTAATAAATTTTCTGCTGCACTCAAAGTGTACAGGTCTTGTTCTCTCACATTTGATGTTTCTGTTTTATTTAAAGATTCAATTCGCGGTTTGTTATATTCATATATGTAATTTCAGCAGTTCCTCCCAAGTACTTTGATGTAAGATTAGCAAGTGCTTCTGTAGCATCTCTCAGGTCGTCTTTTCTGTCTGGATCCACTGATTCAATAATAAGAAATGCATTTTTTGTATCCTCAGTCAGCATTGTGCGCTGTCCGTCCCGCCAGTTCCAGCATCGGCATACAGCTCCTTCATCATCTTTGTAAATAATCTCTCCTGGCAGGGCATTGCTGTATTCTTCGTCTCCCAGTGCCAAAAAAGGTTCATCTCCCGTTGCTTTTGTCAAAATCAAATCTCCCTTAAAAGTATCAATATCTTCTCCGCCGCACGGCAACCCGTATTTCAGTGAAACGGAGTTGTATATATCCACAAGCGGATTAAGTGTACCTACTTCTGAGCCTTTTTCAACCCTCTTAAGCAATGCCTCAATAGAACAGCGAACTCCCTTTTTTGTTTTAAATTTTTGATATGCTTTTCTCCATACAGACACTACTTTATTTTCACTGAAAACATCCTCTGTCAAATATTTTTTCGCTTCACGGTTGCTGTTTTCCAGCATTTCGATAATATCAGGTCTGACTTTCTCAGTAAATTCTTCACTGTTATTAATTTCTTTAGCCAGCACCACTGCAATTTCTGCTTCAGGAAACAGCTCCCAAAATTCTTCTGTAATTATAAATTTACTCATTCTTTTTCTCCTAGTGTAATATTGTCATAGTCACCAACGACTATGCAGTTAATATCATAAATTACGCTTCTTTTTAATAAAATATTTTTTAACAATAATAAAAATGAAAATAATAATTAACAATACAAAAATAATAACTATTGGTGTGAAATACCCAAAGTTTCTGTTTAAATACCCTTTGAGTCGGTCTGATAATGTTATTTTTTCTTTAGGATAAAGAGTGAAGAAAAAATCTTCCTCCGGCAATTCTTCTGAATAAGCAGTATAAATATTATCCTCTTTATTTAATTCTATACTGCTGTTTACTACGTATGGTGATTCTTCAGGAGGTATAATTTTAATATTTAAATTTTTAAAGTCTTTCCAATTTTTTGCTGGATTTAAAATATAATCATATGTGTATTGAGGTTCTGATGTTTCTCTTTTATCCATTGTTCCTTTGGTTTTGTAGCTGACACTTACTTCCCTTTTGGAATTTTTAGGAAAATCAACAGTGTATACTAATACCATTATTCGAGCAGACCTGATTTGAGACATAACATCATTTTCTGTACAAATACCTAGATTTTTATCCAAATATTTATCTAAGGGCTGTGCATATAGATTATATAGCTGAACATCTGAAATATTGTCATTTGTCATATTGCCATAGTTGCTTACATACCTTTTTAAATAAAAATCTGTATACTTTTTTAAATAAGTTTCAACATCTGCCTCTTCTGTAATTATTTCATATTCAAATTTATCTGTTTCTTCATCAAGTCTGCCATCTGTATAGCCTTTAGTTTCAAAATTAATGTCTTCACCTAACACATAGATTTCCAGTGTCTCTTCTTCTCTTGCTCTGGAAGCAATTCTGACATAATTATCATCACGTTCAAATCGATTAAAGCCATTTAAAATAATTTTAGTTTTTTCACGGTCAAAATTAAAGCTTACTGCAAAATTAATATTGTCGTCACCAGAAACCACATTAAATTTATAAAGTTTACCCAATTCATCATCTTTGAAATTTTTAGCAACATATTTCTTGTCCGTAATTGATTTTAATAAATTATCAATGTTAAAATCAGTGTTTTCTGGCTCTTTAAAAGGATACCTTGAGTTTTGAACAATATCTCCCATATACAACTTATATGAAACATTCTCATCATCTGCAGTAATAGTAATATCATCAGGTACAAATTCGTTAAATCTTTCAATAAAAGGAAATGCCATTTGTACGGATATATCTTCTTTTGATGAATTTTCCATTTCATAACCGGCACTGACTTTAGCACTTGGAGAATATGTATTGTCCTGTTCATCGGTAAAATCAAATAGTAAATTTTCTTTTAAAACTTTAATAGGAGTATTTTTATCTACTGCCATAATACCTGTAGAAGGATAATCTGTCCAGTATGTTGGTGCAGAGTTAGCATACGCGACCATGTTAAACATTAAAATAAGAATTGTGATTAATACAACATTAATATATTTCTTCATTACATCACCTCTTTTAATACCATTTTATATAATTATATCATAAAGCAAGCCAGATAACGGCTTGCATCACAACGATTCAATAAATACATCCAGACAAAGGCTCATGCCTTTGTTTCAGCACTAATTTAAATGTGCAATGAAGGTACGAATCAAAGCACTTGAGCCTCAAAATTAACCTCCAAAGTAGCATTATGTACATATTAGAATCCACACTCTTCATTAACAATAAACAACTTAATTCTATTACGGTCTGACTGTCCTTCAATTATTGAAAGAGTATTACAAACTCTTTCCTTTGATACACAATCAACACATCTATTTAATGTCACACAAGGAGGATTAAATCCTGCCCTCTTTGCGTTTAATGGACATGCTATATTTTTTACTCTTTTAATCGCATTATCTACTGTATCTACGACTTTATTCTTTCCTACTACAATTATTACTTTATCCGGTCCAAAGGTGATTGAAGCTACACTGTTACCACTATGGTCAACATTAACAATCCTCCCGTCAACAGATACAGCATTTGAACCAGAAATGTACCACTCTGTTGTAAGAGCTTTTCTTTTTAAATTTTTACGTTCTTCTGGATCCTTTCCGAGTTCTTTATCATATACAGCATTTCCTCTTTCTAAAAGCAAATTAGTAATATTCATCATTTGAAGTGTTGTAGAATGCCCAATTCCAATTGAACACTCCATAGGTATCAAATCTAATATATACAATTTGACATCTTCTAAACTTTCAAAATATTCTACTTCTACATTTCTTAACCTAAAGTTTTCTTTTAATTTTTCAAACTTTTCTTCATTCATTACCATTTCCTCGCTTTTATTTAATATATAATTTTTTTGAATAAAATTTCATATAATTTGCAAATTTAAATACGTAGAATAAAATATATTCCTCATTATACCATAATCTTCTTATAATTACATTAAAAAGTAACAATTACTAAAATAATATAAAACTTCATTTATTTAAAAGCAATTATAATAATTCATTTTTTTAAATTCTATCTTATTATTTCATTACTGTTTATTGAGCAGAACATGAAAATGGATAATTTTATAAATAAAAACTAAGTATAGTTATAAAAAATCTACATATTCTTATCGTATGGTATCACAAGACACTTTAAGTAATATTATTTAAAATAACGAAAGGAGAAAGTTATGGATATAAATAAGGATAATGATATAAATTTATTAAGTATAAAAGCAAGGCAAAACATAGATCAAACGAAAGATGAATCACCAAAAGATATTGAAGTAAAAAAATTTATTGAATTAGAAAAGAAAAAGTATAAAAAAACTGATGAACTTAGAGATATGATTGACAGATATTAG
>SWCH01000941.1_pt1 | contig 10102 bp, 10 predicted proteins | sample 4690051 | NCBI WGS metagenome assembly SWCH01 (sample SAMN10267282, study PRJNA491770) | bioreactor metagenome | isolation source: DHS bioreactor inoculated with | place: Japan: off Shimokita Peninsula | reverse complement strand
CAAATTTTAGGGGATAAATTTGATAAAAATTTAACTATAAAACAGTGGCTTTTACTGGCTGGCATTGATAAAAGTGAAAGTACTTCACCAACGATTAGTGAGGTTGCTGCTATTATAGGAAGTTCAAGGCAAAATGCAAAAAAAATGATTTCAATATTAGAAAAACGACAATTCGTAGAAGTAAGGAAAGATAAAGACGATGCAAGGATTTTAAGAATTAGTCTTACAGAAAAGTGTAAAGATTATTTTAAAGAAAGAGAAAAAAGGGAGTTGGAATTTATTGAGCAGTTGTATGATGGTTTTGATTCAAGTTTAATTAATAATTTATGTAAAGGAATATCAAAACTAGAAAAAAATATTTTAAAGATTGAGGTAGATTATGATAAAAAAGAGAAGGAGTAAAAAAGTTATGTGGATACTTTTGTTTGTTTTACTAATTATTATTGTATTATTTGCTATTTTTTTTAAGTTACCAAATTCAAAGACTGTGTCTGAGTTTAACAATATGATTAATAAACATATTGAAAATACAAAAAAAGATGAATTAGGTTTGTTTGAAGAGAAGGATATAGAAGACCTGCCATTACCAGTTCAAAGGTATTTTAGATTTTGCGGTTATATAGGTACACCTAAAATGTCGTATATGAAGGCAACTTTTGAAAATGTAGACTTTAAAATGTCTAAAGATAAGACTATAAAAATTGATTATACACAGTATAATTTTGTAGAAAAGCCGGAGAGATTTGCCCTTATCAACTCATCTTTGTACGGAATACCATTTGAGGGATTGGATTCTTATGATAATGGAACTGGAAGTATGAAAGGCTCCATTGCTAAGATGATTACATTATTTGACCAAAGAGGAGAGGACATGGATAAAGCATGTCTTGTTACAATACTTGCAGAGTGTTTGATAGTTCCAAATGTGGCATTACAAGACTATATAAAATGGGAAGCAATAGATGATACCCATGCAAGGGCAACCATTAATTATTATGGCATATCGGCTAGCGGCATATTTACGTTTAATGAAGAAGGGGCAATGCTATCTTTTAGGACCAAAGATAGAGTTGCAACTGATATGAATGGTTTAACTACAGAAGCAGAATGGTCGGCTATTATATATGAATATAAAGAAATAAAGGGATTAAAATATCCAGACAAATTACAATCAATATGGCACTATGAGGAAGGAGACAGTATATATTTTAATGAGAATAAAACCAGTGTTTCTATTAAATATTATTAGAATAGTTATATTGTAACTGCTTACAATATAGTATATAATTGAAATATAAAATCATGGTACAATAAGAAGGTAAAGTATGTTATATAGGATAAAAATGCCAGTTGAAGTAGAAATGGCAATAAATATATTAAATAAAAATTGCTTTGATGCGCATGTAGTAGGCGGATGTTTAAGAGATAGTCTATTGAATAATGAGCCATCAGATTGGGATATAGCTACGTCTGCTTCACCACATGACATCATAAAATGTTTCAAAGGTTATAAAGTAATTGAAACCGGTATAAAACATGGTACTGTTACTGTAATAATAAGTAACATGGTATTAGAAGTTACTACATATAGAATTGATGGTGAGTATAAGGATAATAGAAGACCGGAGGATGTAAAATTTACGACGGATATTGCTTATGATTTAGAACGCAGAGATTTTACTATAAATGCTATGGCATATAATCATGAAGACGGTCTGATTGACATATATGGAGGAATAAAAGATATAGAGCTAAAAACAGTAAAATGTGTTGGTGATCCGAATAAAAGATTTAGTGAAGATGGACTTAGAATACTTAGAGCTTTAAGATTTGCCTCTGTTCTAGGATTTGAAATTGAATACAATACATCAGATAGTATTCATAAGAACAAGGGATTGTTGACTAATATTTCTTCTGAAAGAATAGCAATTGAACTAAATAAATTAATTACAGGATATAATTTTAAAAATATACTGAATGAATATAGGGATGTTTTAGCAGTGTTTATACCTGAAATTGAAAGATTATTTAATTATAATAAAAAAGGTATAGCTAGTGAATGTGATTTGTGGGAAAATACATTAGAAGTTATGTCAAATGTCACAAATGATTTGCATTTAAGGCTTGCAACAATGTTTCATGGCTTAGGTATAAATAAATGCTATGCTAATGAAAGCGGAAGCTACTCTTATAATGAGGATTATGCCGAAAAAAGTTCAGATATAGCTTTAAATATTATGAAAAATCTAAAATATGACAGGGAAACTGAAAAAGTTGTAAAAAAATTAATACAGTATCATGATGTAAAAATACAGCCAACATCAAAGGATATAAAAAGATGGTTAAATAAAATTGGAATAGGGATTTTTGCCAAACTATTATTAATAAAAAGAGCATATATACAATCACAAAAAAATTTAAGAGATGAAAAATTATATGATATTAGGCAAATTGAACTTGTTTTTAATAAAATATTAGAAGAAAATCAATGCTACAATTTAAAAAGTTTGGCAGTTAACGGTACTGATTTAATCGAAAAGGGTTTGCCAAAGGGCAAATATATTGGCAATATGTTAAATGAACTTTTAGATTTAGTAATAGATGAAGAATTAGAAAACAATAAAGAAGTTCTCATTAATTATGCAATGAATAAAAAAATATCTTGACAACATAAATATATAGTGTTAATATAATTTTCAATAATACAAAAACAAAACTGTTGAAGCGAAGATTAAACCAATATGTGCACTTACAGAGAGCAGGGAAAGATGAGAGCCTTGCAGAACGCAGTATGGCAAATGGATCGCTGAGGGTGAGGTGAAAGGGTAAAACCGAGTATCTGAAACGTGTGCTTACGTTACAAGGCAGAAAATGTGATAGCATTTTTGTTAAGAGGATTGATTTAGTTCAATCAATTAAGGTGGTACCGCAGGAATTTATAGCCTGTCCTTTTATAGGACGGGTTTTTTTGTTTTTGTAATTATAATTCATTTAAAAAAGGAGAGAAAAATGAAAAAATTAATTGCAAGTTTGACTTTAGTAACAATGCTTTTAGCATCAGGATGTGGAGAAAAATCAGAAAACGAAGTCCAAAAGGTACCAGCAGAAGAAAATAATGAAAAGGCAAGGATTGGAATAGTTCAAACAATGAATCATCCGTCTTTAGATGAAATTAGGGAGTATACAATAATAGGGCTGGAAGAACAAGGGATGAAAGACAAAATAGATGTAATTTACAAGGATGCACAAGGAGACCCAACAAATATTAATACAATAGTTAACCAATTTGTTGGAGATAATGTCGACATGATAATTCCAATAGCTACAACAGCAGCACAATCTGCAGCTGCAGCTACAAAAGATATACCAATAGTGTTTGCAGCGGTTAGTTATCCGGTAAAAGCCGGGTTAGTAACAGATATGAATGTAACAGATAAAAACATAACTGGGGTATCCAATGCTATTGCAATAGAGGACATATTTGAACTTTCTCAAAAGCTTACTCCTGATGTTCAAACATATGGATTTATATACAATTCAGGTGAAGTTAATGCGGTGGCTGGTATAGACAGAGCTAAAGCATATTGTGATGAAAATGGATTTAAATATATTGAAGCAACTATTACAAATTCTAGCGAATTATTGCAAGTAACTCAATCGTTAGTAGGAAAGGTTGATGCAATATTTACGCCTAATGATAACACGGTAGCTTCTGCAATGTCAGTGCTGTCATCGGAAGCCATTAAAGCTGGTATACCGGTATATGTAGGGGCTGATTCAATGGTAAAAGATGGTGGATTTGCTACTGTTGGGATAGATTATAAAGTTCTGGGAAGACAGGTTGCAGCAATGTCCAAAAGGATTTTAGATGGTGAAGCTATTAAAGAGAATCCGGTAGAAATTATTAATCAATATTCAAATATGATTAACATAACAACTGCCAAAGCTTTGGGTATAAACATTGATGAAGAAACTTTAAAAAGTTTTCAGATTATAGAATAGTGTTTCAAATTTTAGAAAAATACATTGAAAAGAGGAGATTTTATGAAAAGAATTACTTCAATAATTATGATTATAGCAATGATGATAACAGTATCAACTGGCTGTTCAACAAAAACTGATGATTCTAAAAGCGGTGAGGAAATAAACACACTATCTGAAAGCATGGAACAGAAACCCGCAAATAATCAAAAAATTAAAATAGGCATTGTTCAGCCAATTGAACATCCTTCATTGAATGAAATTAGAGAATATATCATACTGGGTTTAGAAGAGTTGGGATTGAAGGATAAGGTTGAAATAACATACAAAGATGGGCAAGGAGATTCTTCAAATATTAATACAATTATATCACAGTTTGTAGGTGACAAAATGGATATAATAGTTCCTATTGCTACAGGTGCTGCACAAAGCGCAGCCGCAGCAACAAAAGATATTCCAATTGTATTTGCAGCGGTAAGCTATCCTGTTGAGGCTGGTTTAGTAAAACAATTAGATAAAACTGAAGGAAATATAACTGGAGTGTCAGATGCAATAGGGGTAGACGAAATATTGGACCTTGCATTAAAACTTACACCTGATGTAAAAACTTTTGGGTTTGTTTATAATAGTGGAGAGGTTAACTCAGTGGCAGCTATAGAAAAAGCCAAAGAGTACTGTGATGTAAAGGGCTTGAAATATGATGAGGTAACTATAACAAATTCCGGAGATTTACTACAAGCGTCACAATCCTTAGTAAGTAAAGTGGATGCTATATTTACACCTACCGACAATACAGTAGCATCCGCAATGCCCATACTTTCAGCAGAGGCAATAAAAGCAAAGATTCCCGTATATGTTGGAGCGGATTCAATGGTAACAGATGGCGGTTTTGCAACGGTTGGAGTGGATTATAAAGTTTTAGGCAGACAGGTTGCCGCTATGATAAAAAGAATTATCGATGGAGAAAAAATATTAGATAATCACGTAGAAGTTTTAGACCAATATGCCAAAATAATTAATATTACAACTGCAAAGGAAATTGGAGTTGAAATAAAAGAAGAAGAATTGAAAGATTTTCAGATTATAGAATAAATAATTATTTGGAGGAATAAAATTGAGTTTAGTTTCATTAATTGGGGCAATTGAATTAGGTTTGGTATATTCATTGCTTGCATTTGGATCATATATATCATTTAAAATATTAAATATAGCTGACCTGACAGTGGATGGCAGCTTTGTTTTAGGAGCTGCAGTATCTGCAGTGCTTGTTCATAATGGGATGCCGTACATGGGGATTTTTTTAGCCGTTTTATCTGGAGCAATAGCCGGAATTGTAACAGCATTATTGCAGACGAAAATGGGTATACAGCCCATATTATCAGGTATATTAACAATGACAGGTTTGTACTCGATAAACTTAATGGTCATGAGCGGAAAAGCAAATATACCATTGCTCAATAAAACTAATATTTTTACATTTGCAGAAAATTTAATTGGAGGTAACCTGTATAAAGTTCTTACTTTGATATTTATAATTTCTTTAATATTTGCCATTTTGAACTGGTTTTTCAGAACACAGCTTGGTTTGTCCATTAGGGCAACAGGTGATAATGAAGATATGTGCAGGGCTTCATCTATAGATACAGATGCAGTCAAAATAGTTGGCTTTGCTATTTCAAACGCAATAGTTGCATTATCAGGTGCACTAGTTGCTCAGATGCAGCAATCCGCAGATATTAACATGGGTTCTGGCATGGTAGTAATAAGTTTTGCATCGATTATTATTGGAAGCGTATTAATAAAAAATAAAAATATAACTCTTGGTCTTTTATCGGTAATATTAGGTTCTGTAATTTACAGATTAATAATTGCATTGATTTTAACGACTAATTTTCCTCCATCATATTTAAAATTAATATCAGCATTAGTAGTTATTATAGCACTTTCATTCCCAAATATTAAAAGAAAAATAGAAATTAACAAAATGAGCAGGGGGTATGAAGCATAATGTTGAGAATTAAATCAGTAAGTAAAACATTTAACAAAAATACACATGATGAACATAAAGGATTAGATAATGTAAATCTTTATGTATCAGAAGGTGAATTTATAACCATAATTGGCGGCAATGGGGCAGGAAAATCAACCTTGTTTAATATAATATCTGGAACTATGTTTTGTGATTCTGGCAGGATAGAGCTTGATAACAGTGATATAACATATATGCCTGAACATAAGAGGGCATCGTGTATTGGAAGAATATTTCAAGACCCAATGAAGGGGACCGCCCCAAACATGACTGTTGGTGAAAATTTGATTATAGCATATATGAGAAGTACAAAAAAAAATATTATGAGAGGTCCGTCTAAAAAGGATAAAATGCTTATCAGAGAACGCTTGTCAGAGCTTGGACTTGGGTTAGAGGATAGGATGAACACAAAAATAGGATTGCTTTCAGGAGGGCAAAGGCAAGCAATTACTCTTACTATGGCAACTCTTGTAAAACCTAAATTACTGTTGCTTGATGAGCATACTGCTGCATTGGACCCTTTAAGTGCTAAAAATGTAGTGGACCTTACGAACAAAATTGTATCTGAAAATAATATCACGACACTTATGATTACTCATAACATTTCATCAGCATTAGCATTAGGAAGCAGAACTATAATGATGGATTCAGGAGATATTGCGTTAGATTTGAACGAAGATGAAAGAAGTAATATGTCTGTACAAGACTTATTGAATAAATTTAATAAGGTTAAAAACAAGGAGTTTGATGATGATAATGTATTGCTGTAAGATTATATAAATAGTGTATATAACATTACTTCACTTTTAGTATTTCTATTGTACATTATTATATTATTAAATAAAACGCAACTATTTAAAAATCAAAATAATTCTAGGGGCATATAATGATTCCATATAGTGAATACTTCAAAAAATTATGGAAGGATGTTTTTATATGCTTGATGCAAGGAAACCATATAGAGCTAAAAACAAGATTATTAATATATTAGAAAAAAATAATGAAACAGGTTATTTAGCTGTTAGTGTATTTTCAAATCAAACTAAAGAACCAATAAGCGGTGCAGAGGTAAATATATATAAGTTTGAAGTAAAAGGATTGTATGGCGAAGCAGGAGATGAAGAACTAATTGTTTCATATATGACAGATGAAAATGGTAAAGTACCAATTGTAGAGTTACCTGTAATACATGGGATAGGTGACAATAATGAAGAAACAGATTATGCTAGGATTCAATATCATATGACAGTAAAAGCATCTGGATATGATACGGTTACTGTCATAAATATGGAAATTTTCCCTAACGAAACTTTAGTTTTTGATGTAAACTTACCCCTAGAAACACCGGGAGAAAATAGAAGTAAATTTATAATTATTCCTGAAAAACATATAAATTAGGAGAAAAATAAGGATGAATAATAAAGGAATTTGTCCTTATTTTTCTATTATTGTTAGTCTGTATAAACAAATTTTTCTTCCTCTCCACATTCCGGACAGTTTACTGTTACCTCATAGCTGTACATTGACAAGACTTTTACATTTGTTGCTAAACTTGCATTTTCTTCTTTTCCTTTGTATTTAACTTTTTCTGCATCATTTTCCTGTTTTGAGTAATAATAGTTATATCTTTTTCCACATTTTGAACACTTTCGTCTTCCTTTTACCTTAATCACTTTTTCACATCCTATCTATTTATATATTCTGTTTTACAGAATAAATTACGTTATCTTAATTAATCCCATTTATTATAATATTTATAAGCTATATAATCAAGAAATTAATTTATTTTTGTATTGATTGAAAATAGTTCTACATTATGATATCATAAAAATAAAAATAAGAGATTATGAGGTTTTCTATGAATAAAATGCAAGTAAAAGCAATGATGAAAAAACCATGGTGGAGCTATGCTCTATTGGTGGCAGGTATTTTTTTGTTTACTGAAGGATGTTCTCTCCTATATGGTAGTGATGGGTTATCTATTCAGATTTCAGTAATTTTATTTAGTTTGATCATGCACAGCACCAGTTTAAAAGAATTAAGTAAGAAATTATTATTAAAAGGGCATAATGGTAATACTAAAGAGAGTAATGGAAAAAATATCAACCAACAGATTCAATCGCTAAAAGACAAAGCCTGTTTAACGGCAAATATAGTTGCACAAATACTTTTAATCTTGGTTGCGGTTGTATGCTATTATGTTGAGCTTAGTATAGTAAATATTTTATTTTATGATATTTTTATAATCATTATATATAGCATAATATCTGTTATTAGTTATAAGTTTTATAAAAAAGGATTGTAAATGAATATAAGATAATATATGGGAGGCTCCTATGGATTGGTTTTGCGAAGGTAAAACTTTGTATGAAAATGAAATTGAAAACCTGATTATGAGTGGCGAATATTTAAAGTTAACACAAAATTGTGATGAAGGATATTTGGTTACACCTGTAATTGAAGTACCTAAATTTACACAAATTTCACCATCTTGGAATTCTAAAACAACAAGTAACAGTTCAGTAGAACTTTTAATAAGAATTAAAATAGGTGAAAATTGGACGGGTTACATAAGTTACGGTATTTGGTCAACTGATGGCAATAATAGAGGAATTTCAGAAGATCAAAGTGATGAGTTAGTTAATGTAACTGTAGATAGGATTTTTGTTTCTAATGATAAATTTGCTGATGCTGTTCAAATAAAGGTTATGTTTAGAGGAAAGGAACCTAAAATAAGATTAATTGCATTTACTACTGATTCTGATGAAGAAGAGGATATAGCAGGAAATTATCTTAAAATAATAGATGATGTACCTAAAATATCTCAACTTGCAAGTGGGCATAAACATTCACATTCTATATGTAGCCCAACTTCAATAACTATGGTTTTAAAATATTATGGAATACCTGTTGAATTAAATGAAGTTACAAATGGAACGTTTGATACAGGAAGTGAGCTGTATGGTAATTGGCCTCAGAATTCTGCCTATGCAGGAGAACAAGGCATGCGAGCATATACAAAGAAATGTACATCAATAAATGTAGTCAAAAATTTTATTGCAAGGGGTATACCTGTTATAGCATCTGTTGTATCAAAAGAAAAGGAAGCTTTAGATGGTGCTATCTCAGCTTTTCCAAGTGGACATTTAATGGTAGTGGTCGGATTCAAAATAATTGATGGTATTGAATATATTGTTGTAAATGATCCTGCAGCAAATAACGATGAAGAGGTTAGAAAAGACTATAAATTAGATCAATGGATCAATGTGTGGAGACAATATATATATGTAATAACAAAATATTAGTTGATGAATGATTTTTAAATATAGCAATGGTCGTAAATTTTTAAAACAGTTTACGACCATTTTATTTTTATACATTTAATTCAAGTAAATATTCGGCTAGAATTATTTCACCTTTAAAAAATTCCCTTGCTTCTGTAATCAATTTATCTCTTTCTCCAAAGTGAGGAAGATGTGTTAAAATTAGTTTTTTAACATTTGATTTTTCGGCTAGCATTCCTGCTTGCGCACTATTTAAATGACCTGCATTTGTACCATCCATATTTGCATAAAAGCTACATTCACATAACAGTATATCCGAACCTGTAAAAAATTCGTTAAGTCCTTCAAAATAAGATGTATCTGAAGTAAAGGACAATATTTTATTTTCGCATTTTATTTTAATGCTGAAACTTTCAACTGGGTGAATATTTTTAATAAAAGTAATATTAAATGGTCCTATATTTAATTTGTGAGATTCATCAAATTTATATCCCTTTGTATAGTTATCAAGTGACAGGGTCTCAAAGTACATATTATCATTAGGAGCATAAATAGGGAGTATTTTATTTATTTCGCCAAGTTGTGTTTTTATTAACCTTGCATATTGTAATGGTCCAATGTCACAAAAATGGTCATAATGATAATGAGAAATCAAAACTGCATCGATTTCTGATATATTTGTTACCTTTTGCAAAGAACTTACGACTCCACTGCCACATTCTAAGAGCAAATTAAAGCCATCATGTTCTATTAAATAGCCTGATGTTGCTTCTCCGGCTTTTGGAAATCCACCCCAATGACCTATAAT
>SWCH01001404.1_pt1 | contig 10175 bp, 6 predicted proteins | sample 4690051 | NCBI WGS metagenome assembly SWCH01 (sample SAMN10267282, study PRJNA491770) | bioreactor metagenome | isolation source: DHS bioreactor inoculated with | place: Japan: off Shimokita Peninsula | reverse complement strand
ATAATAGTGGTTAAGGATGGAACAATTGTTGAGCAAGGGGCTCATGATGAGATTCTTGCTAAAGAAGGATTATATTCAAAAATGTGGATGGACTATAGGTCTTCTGCAACATGGAAGATAGGAAAGGAGGTTGTTGTCAATGGTTAATTATTTAAAAAAACAATTTGCACTTAGCGAACAAGGCTCAAAAGATTTGCTTAAAGCAATTTTAGCCTGCACTCTCACTGATATAAGTTTGATGTTTCCTGTAGGAGTGTTGTATATGCTGCTGAAGAATTTTGCTTCTCCACTTTTGGGAGGGAAGTTTATAGAACCTAATATTTGGTTATATATTGGTGTTTCTGTGTTACTGCTGGCAATACTTTTCGTATTGGAATATATTCAATATAACAGAACATTTCTTGCATCTTATCAGGAAAGTGCTGATAAACGAATTTCTCTTGCGGAACAACTGCGTAAGATACCTCTTTCCTTCTTTGGCAAACGGGATTTATCTGACCTGACAACTACCATTATGGCAGACTGTGCGGGTCTTGAACAGGCATTCTCCCACTATATACCGGAATTTATAGCTGCAGTAATATCTATAGTATTTGTGAGCATTGGAATTTTTGTTGTAGACTGGAGAATGGCGCTTGCTCTTTTATGGGTAGTTCCAGTTGCCTTTGTCATAACAATAGGTGGTAAGTCTCACCAAGACAAAATCAATACTATAAATAAGCAGTCACAGCTTAATCGTGCAGATGCTATCCAGGAATGTATTGAAACAGTAAGAGAAATAAAATCTAATAATCAAACTGAAAAATACCTTTCTGAATTAGATGATAAACTTAAGACATCTGAAAATATTAGTATTAAAGCAGAACTTCATGTTGCAATGTATGTTGTTTCTGCTCAGATGATTTTACGTGTTGGTGTTGCAACATTGGTTTTAACAGGAACATTCCTTTTAATCAAAGGGCAGACAGATTTTTTAACACTTTTATTGTTTTTGATAGCTGCATCAAGAGTATTTGATCCTTTATCAGCTTCACTGATAAATCTTGCGGCAATGTTTAATTCTTTACTTCAAATAGACCGTATGAAAAAGATAGAGGAACAGCCAATTCAAACAGGATCAGAATTTGTAAGATATAATGGTTACGATGTTTGTTTTGAAAATGTTGGTTTTGCATACAATGACGGTGAATCTGTATTGAATAATGTTTCTTTTACTGCCAAACAAGGTGAAATAACCGCACTTGTAGGACCGTCAGGTGGAGGCAAAAGCACAGCTGCAAAACTGGCAGCACGGTTCTGGGATGTTACAAAAGGTAAAATTACACTTGGTGGAGTGAATATAGCTGGAATTGAGCCAGAAACCTTTCTTCGCAATTTCTCAATTGTATTTCAGGATGTAGTTCTTTTTAATAATACGGTAATGGAGAACATTCGACTTGGAAAGCGAAATGCTACTGATGAAGAAGTTTTGGCGGCTGCAAAAGCTGCCCAGTGTGACGAATTTGTAAAAAAAATGCCGAAGGGTTATAAAACAATAATTGGTGAAAATGGATCAACTCTTTCAGGAGGAGAGAGGCAGAGAATTTCAATTGCAAGAGCATTACTTAAAGATGCTCCGATAATTTTGCTTGATGAAGCAACTGCCTCCTTAGATGTAGAGAACGAATCTTGTATACAAGCAGCGCTGGCACATTTATTAAAAGACAAAACTGTTTTAGTCATTGCACACCGAATGAGGACAATAGCAGGAGCCGATAAGATTGTAGTCTTAGAAAATGGAAATGTGGCTGAACAAGGAACACATGAGGAACTCATAGCCAATGAAGGACTTTATAACAGACTGTGGTCAATACAAACCCAAGCAAGCGAGTGGGCAATATGAAGGAAAAACATAGGGTATATCAGAAATCAGAGAAAAAGTAAAATTAAAACGAGGATAATTGGATATTGCATTCAATTATCTTTTTTGATTTTTAAAATGAAAAGCACATCAATTTTGTAATTTCAATGTTTTTAATAAGTTAAAACACAATAAAAAATTTCAACAAAAGAACATGTTTATGTAGTATAATAGTCAATATCAACTTTAAGCATAATAATATCGGAGGATAAATGAAAAAGTATTATACTATAACAGTTTTGTTTTTATTACAAATGATGGCATATTTTGAAACATCAGGTTTAATTTCAGTAAGTGGACACATTATAGAAACATTTGGAGTTGAAAGTAACAAGGTAATGTATTTGAGCATAGGAGCGTATATAGTTGGTTTTTTTGCACCCTTTATTGGGAATTTTGCAGACAAACATGGGAAAAAGCTCACTTTATTAATAAGTACGGCATTATTTATTATAGGAAGTTTGAGCATAGTTATTTCAAACAGCTTTATATTATTTATTATATCTAGAATATCAATTGGGTTTTTAGTTATTAATGGAAATGCAATTATTTTAAGCTATATAGGAGATCTTATTTCATATGAAAATAGAGGTAAGTTTTTTGGCATTATAAGAATAGCAATTGGTAGTGGTATAATGTTAACTCCTATATATACGTCAAGAATTATATTAAATTATGGTACGGATATGCTATATAAATTATATATAGTTTATGCGGTGATATTATTTATTGCATTGCTTTTTATACCAGAGGTAAAATCTCACGACAATTCTAAAAAAATCAAAGTATCAGATATAATTGACATATTAAAGGATGAGGTTGCTAGAAATTTTGTGATATTGCAATGCTTATTAGCTTATTCTGCAATAGCTATATTTGGATATTTAAGCATACATGTGCTAAATGTGTTAGAGGGCAGTATAATACAAGTTGGATATGTTTTTACAATTGGAGGGTTAGGAACTGTTTTAGCTTCTTTTGCAAGTACTGTTTTGCTGGATAGATTAAATAGAATTAAATTTACCAAATTTGTTTTTATAGCTACTGCAGTAGTTGTATTGCCATTGTCATTTGTAAAAATGCCAATACTATATATATTTATGTTTTTGTTCTCTTTAAACTTTGATAGTTCTTGGCCTGCTTTTCAATTACTTTCTTCAGAAATAGTACCTAATAGAAAGTCAACGTACATGTCGATATTAGGAGGAGTAATGGCAATTACAAATATATTTGCTTCTTTTATTGGACAATATATGTACAGTTTTGGTGGGATGAGAATAATGAGTATTACAGTTAGTATATTATTTATTATAGCTATAGTTATTTTTAATATTACAACAAAAAAATATGTAAATAGATTTAGTCAATAAGTTGATTGATATGTTGGCAGGATAATTGAAATATAAAATATGTAAGTCGAGTAAGTGATGAAAAATTGCTTGCTCGACTTTTATATTATAGGGCTGCTTAATACACAGCCAATAAAACCATAAACTTTATGAAATGAATGTCTTTTTATTCTACATATGTTGCTAATCTATCTGCAGATAGTTTTACACAGGAGGACTTTTCTATTATTGAATCCAAATATCTTTCAAATATCTTGATAATAGATTTTTCTGTTGAAAAATAAAAATTATATGATGTTTCATCTGAATAAATATTTGTGTTGCCAACGGCTATTGACGATTGTGTCAGAAAAATAGAAGGAGTATCACAACCTAATCTATTAAAATCAATAGTATCAGAAATAGAGTAGAATTCAATATTCTCATTTTTTCTCATATAATTACATATGTTTAATACATGTTCTTTTATCTGTTCCTTTGTAAAGATATGCTTTTTACCTCCTATTTCTATACGACCGGTGTTAACATAATATGAAAGCAATGATTCATAAACTAAAATCTTAATATTATTGTGACTGGTATATTTCTCGAAGATGTTGCTTACTTGTTCAAGATAATCAACGTGTTCATTCCATTCTTCACCTTCCATATTAAGTTCATTATTTTTAATTAAAGTACGTACAATGCTCTTAGGAATAAAAATAGCTGGCGATTCTGAAAATAAGATACTTTGATTATTCTGTAAAAATTGATTCAGCTGGACATTAGTTTTTCGCAGAGAAATGGGCATGGCGTAGCTTAATACTTTTTCCATATGACGAACAATTAAGTTATAACTATTGGTTATAGATTCGATATATTTTTCATTGAAGCTGTAATAGCATAAAAACACCACATTTTCAAGATTAACAACATTCATGGCAATTGCATCGTTAATAACAAGAATTTGAGGTATTTCTTCCTTTGCCTTATATATATTAAAATCGATAAAATAATTTCCTGAAGTTAATGAAAGGAGGTTGTTACAAAATATCAGCGGGTCATATGCATATTCGTCAAATGAAGCACACATATTTATTTTTAAACTTTTCAGCCCCATTTTATGCAGTTTAATAATAATATCCTCAATATGATACTCAAATTTCTGAAAAAGATTAAGTGTCGTATTGATGGTTATATTTTTAACTCCGCAATAATTAAGCTGCTGAAGTACTTCCAGCATTAAGTTGATTACATCGGAATTAGCTGTAATTAAAGAAATATTTTTATTCATATTATTTTCCAATGCAGAAAATCCCAAATCTGAATAATAAGCATTGATTAGAGATGTCTTTATTTTATCAGAGTCTTTACCGTCAGAAAGTATATTTGCCAGTTTTTCGCAAGTAGAATCTATACTTTTCTGCGAAGGTAAATTTTTACCTGTAATCCATTTACTTAAATAAGTAGGATCATATCCTAATTTTTGTGAAATAACTTTTTCTTTAGTATCCCTTTCGGTTATTAATTTTTTTAATAAAGATCCAAATTGGTTATTCATAACATCTCACATTCCTTTCTATTTACTCATTCATAAATTTTAATTAAACCTATTCTATCATAAGTGCAAGCCAGGAAACGGCTTGCATCACAACGATTCAATGAATACATCAAGACAAAGGCTTAAGACTTTGCTTCCTCTGTGTATTCATTATATCATACAGCAAGCCAGAAAACGGCTTGCATCACAACGATTCAATGAATACATCAAGACAAAGGCCTATGCCTTTGTTTCATTAGCTGTATTCATTATATCATAAAAATGATTAAAATGAATTAATTTATATTAAAATGAAAAAAATGAATAAAATATATTGCATATTAGTTCAATAGAATTTATTTAATTTATATGATAGTATAAAAATATGAGGAGGTGCAAATAAAATTAAGAACATAGGTGTTGAACTAGGATAGCTTGGGAGTCATTTAAAATCTTGTGAAATTACAATTATCTAGAAAGTTAAAAACTGTATTCTAAATAAAAAATATTAGTGGTTAATTGTTTATTTCTGTTAGCTCTTTTGGATATAACTTATATTAATTATTCTAATGATAAGTTATGATGAATTCTTAAATACCATTGGAGAAAAAAGGTAGATTAATAAATACTATTAGTCTCTATTTAATATAATTAAAAATAAATAATGATAATATTGGAGGAAAATATAATGTATAATTTTGAATTAACAAGAGATTTTGCTAGAAAAATGGATCAAGAAGATAAGTTGGCAAAATATAAGGAAAGATTCTATATTAATGAAGGCGAAATCTATATGGATGGAAACTCATGCGGATTATGCAGCAAGGATGCTGAGGAAACTTTATTTAAAGCACTTAAATCGTGGAAGGAGTTAGGAATTGGTATTTGGACGAAAGGTGGATATTTCTTATATCAGGATACATTGGGCGCTATGATGGCACCGTTAATAAATGCAGATCCAAAAGAAGTAACTTGTGGCAACAGCACTACAGTTAATATACACCAGGGAATACATACTTTCTATCATCCAACACCTGACAGAAATAAGATTATCATGGATGACATTAACTTTCCTACAGACAAATATGCTGTGATAAGTGATATCAAAGCTCATGGATACAATCCTGATGAATGTTTAAAGGTAGTGAAGAGCCGTGATGGTGAATATATTTATGAAGATGACATGATTGAAGCTATGACTGATGATGTATGTTTAATTTTACTGCCATCAGTGCTTTATAGATCAGCTCAGCTGATAGATATGGAAAAGATTTCTAGAGAAGCTCATAAAAGAGGAATTTATGTAGGCTTTGATTTATGCCATTCCATTGGTGTTGTGCCGCACGATTTTAAGAAAATTGATCCAGACTTTGCATTGTGGTGTGACTATAAATACTTGAATGGCGGACCTGGTGCCATTGCAGGATTATATATAAATAAAAAGCATTTTGGAATGGAACCTGGGCTTGCAGGATGGCATGGTAACAAAAAAGAAACTCAGTTTAATTTGTTCCAGCATTTTGATCATGCTGAATATGCAGGCGGATGGCAGATTGGTACTCAGCCTATCTTGTCAATGGCACCACTGGAAGGTTCTCTAAAAATGATTAATGAGGCAGGTCTTGAAAATTTAAGAGAAAAATCATTGAAAATTACAGCTTACATGATGTATCTAATTGATGAAAAACTTACAGAGTATGGTTTCGGAGTGGGAAACCCAAGAGAAGATTCAGTGAGAGGAGGGCATGTTGCTTTAATACATGATGATGCATTGAGGATTAACGAAGCGTTTAAAGCAAATAATATAGTACCTGATTTCAGATATCCTAATGTTATCAGATTAGCACCGGTTCCTCTATATATTTCATATGAGGACGTTTATGAAATGGTAGAAAGAATCATAAAGATTATGAAGAATAAAGAATATGAACAGTATGATAACGAGAACCGCGAAGGACTTGACAATAAAATTAAGTAGTGTATTCCAATTATTTTCTAGATGTTTACTTTTTGAATGAGTATTAATTATTATATTAAAATGGGGGCAGACTATAAAGTTTCTAAAAATAGAAAGTCTGCCCCCATATTTTATAGTGTTTTTATTTAATCAAAATTACCTTTATCAGCAGGTGTTAAAGTAATATGCTTGAATTTTTCCGGATTTTTCTTTCTGTAAGATTCCATTATGTAATATATAACAAATCCAATTACTGCATATATTGCAAGAGAAATATATCCACCTATTGGAAGTTCTAAACATGATCCAATGATTATCCATACAGATACAATCATGCCTAATATGAATAATAATTTGCCTCCGGGTGCTTTATAAGGTCTTTCCCATTCTGGGTATTTGTCTCTAAGTATGTATGCATCCAAGCAACATATAAAGTAAACTAATCCGGCAGCTATACATGATACTGCATAAATATATTGAACCCAGTTATCTCCAGTGAAAAAACAGAAAAAAACTGAGAAAATAAGTACTGCAATATTTGCATAAAAAGACTGGCCGTGTTTATTTAACTTAGTAAAAGCCTTAGGCAATTGGTTTAATTGAGATGCACCATATAATACTCTTGCAGAAGAAACCCAAAATCCCATTAAAGTAGTAAAAGCATGTAATATTCCGGCTACAATAGCAGCAATTGCAAGCATTTTTGGAAGGCCAAAACTAGCTATAATTTCAGGTTCAGGTAAACTCATCCCAGATAATTCATCCCAAGGTACCATTCCACTCATTGCAAATACAACGAAGAAATATAGCAATGCAGGAACAAACAAAGCAGATAATATAATTTTCCACATTTTGCTTACAGGAAAATTTGTTTCTTCAATCATTGTTGGAGTCATTTCAAAACCTATAAATTTCAAGGCAAAAACGGCAAAGGCTATAAATATACCTTTTCCGCCTTGAGGGAAGAAACCCCCATGACTAGTAATGTTAGAGATGCTCCAGCTGCCGCTCAAAAAGAATGAAGAAGAGACAATAATTGAAATCACAATCATAGCAAAGAAAAATATAGTAGCCAATCTTCCTGTTAATCCTATATTATAATTAGATAATATATACCAAATTATAATTATACCGATGGCTACCCATACCATCATGTTAGAAGGTATTGGAATAAAGAAATTAAGTGCAGTAATAAATATGAATGCCATCATAGGTGGTTCAACTACTTGAATTAAAAACATTAACCATTGAGCAGTCCAACCTGCTGTATGGCCAAATGCATTCGTAGTCCAAATATCTACCGCCGATGAAAAAGGCAGCATTGCAGTTAGTTCAGAAAAAGCCAATCCCACCGGTATTAACAATACAGCCAATATAGGAAAAATAAAGGCTGAACCTGCACCCGTAACAGAAAACCAGTATGGAGCTTCAGCAAGCCATCCACCTATAACTGCACCAGATGCAATTGCTATCATTTGCATAAAACCTAAATTTCTTTTTAATTTTGTATCCATACACATCCTCCTTGTTTTTTTATAGAGCTTTTAATAATTCATCAGTATTTATTACGTGACAATAAATGTTATTTAGTATTTCTAATTCATTAGCTTGGATTTTTTCTGTGGAAGCCATACAAGCATCCTCTATCAGCCAAACTTTAAAACTTTCATCTGCTAAACTTCTAACAGTACCTGATACGCATTGGTCTGTAAATACACCGGTTACTACAACAGTGTCAATTCCCATATTGTGCAAAATTAATCTTAAATTAGTGCCGGTAATTGCACTGTCAGTAGTTTTAGTAACAATAATTTCATCTTCAATTGGAGCTAATTCTGATATTATCTTTGCATCTTCAGACCCTTTAGGCAGCAAAAGTTCATTGAATCCTGTAGCTTTTTGATCTAAAGACCTGTCACTGCCGTTTTTTTTATGACACTCAATTTGTGCAAAAGCTACTTCTATCCCTTTTTCTCTAAAAACATCCAATATCTTTTTGTTATTAGGTATGACAATATTTTCAATTTTGTCATAAAAAGGCTTCCATCTTTTAATACCAATTAACTCTTTTTCGCTTTTACCATTTTCAGTGGGTCTTCTTAAAAATACATTTTGCATATCAATAATAAGTAAAGCTGTTTTTTTAGGGTCAATATTAATATCTCCTATGTCCTCGTCTTGTTCGTAATAAAAAGATACATGCCTGTCATTTACCCTCATTATAATTCCTCCATAATTTTAAATTTTAATTTGTCTTATACAATTAATACATGATACAATAAATACACAGATGATATAATTTATATTAATTGAATATAAGATAAATTAATCTATTATCACAAATATATTATAACATCTAAAGAATAAACAAATCTTTTGCAAATGTTTACATTATTTAAACATTAGAACAAATTTTGCAAAGGGTTAGGTAGAAAATAGCATATTTTAATATATTGCCATACTATTATTCTTATGATAATCTGTAATGAATAACTGCGATTTAAAAATATTCAGTATGTAGACAGATTTTAAACTTAAAAATAAGAATAGATTAAAGGGAGGATATTTATGTATAGTATACTAATTTCTGATGATGAAATAATAGAACGTAACTATCTAAAAAGTGTAATAAATAAATTTCCTGATAAATACTATTTGTTGGGTGAAGCAGTAAATGGTCAAGAAATTGTTGATATGGCTGCTGCTTTAAAACCTAATATAATAATAATGGATATTTACATGCCTCTGCTTAATGGCTTGGAAGCTGCAAGAATTATAAAAGCAAATCAAAAAAATATTGTAATAATTTTGAATAGTGCCTACGCTGAGTTTGAATTTGCCCGCCAAGCTATAGATTATGATTTGGATGCATATTTGCTTAAACCTGCAAGCGAACAAAATATATTTGAAACAATAGATTCTTGCTTACACAAAAAACAACTTACAGAAGAAGTAAATATTAGATCTGCAAAACTTAGTACAAATTTAATTGGGAACTATCCTTATTCAATAATAGATCAACTTATTGAATCCATACACACTCATGATTTAAAATTAATTCAATACAATACATCAATTTATTTAGAATTTTTAAGATCTAAACAATACTATTTAGAAGAATATAGACTACATATAATAAATACAATATTTTCAATTATGAGAACTATGAATAAAGTTTTACCTGAAAATTTTCAATCAATAATAAAATTGGATAGTCATCTTAAAGAAATAAGCAAGGCAAAACATTGGTATGAAATATTGAATTGGACAGAGGATTTTTTTAATAATTTAATACTTTTATTGAAAGAAGATTTCACATTTAACAAGGATAGTATAGAATTAATAGTTAAATATATAGATGAATGCTTTCAAAAGCAAATTTCTTTAGATAGTTTATCTGATATATTTCATTTTAGCCCATCATACATTTCACGCGCTTTTCATAAAAAT
>SWCH01001730.1_pt2 | contig 10197 bp, 15 predicted proteins | sample 4690051 | NCBI WGS metagenome assembly SWCH01 (sample SAMN10267282, study PRJNA491770) | bioreactor metagenome | isolation source: DHS bioreactor inoculated with | place: Japan: off Shimokita Peninsula | reverse complement strand
TTACTCTTATATATCCATGACTCGCTACTGATGATTTGGTTAATTCTTTTCAGACGGGATTTCCACCCGTTAAATTATACGACATTTCCCAGCCGCACCGGAGCTTTCCCTGGCACCACAGTTGCTATCATTTCATCCATCCTTCCTGACAGATATAAATTCTGAATTAAATAATTACGTGTTTAAGTCGATATTTACCACTTAATAATAACTCATTAACTCAAGTGACAGGCACTGATGTCACACTGATGTCACACTGATGTCACACAAGTGACAGGCACTGATGTCACAATAAGCCACCTAATATAGATAATCGAGGTTTATCGACATAATACAATGATAATTGAGTTGTGTGATCCCTTGCATACAAATCAATGGTGCCTGTCACGCAAGCCTACCAAAAAAAGTTTATTCCTCATCACTGTAAAAATAATTTCATCGTTGCATAATATATTAAATATTTAATATGTTATTTTTTCTCTTTTTCAATATTAATTTTGATGTTATTCATCAGTGCTTTTAAACTTTTATTCTGATGAAATTTATCGTAACATCTACCCATTGTTTCTTCAAATGAAAACAATTCACCCTTAGATTTAAGTGTTCTTGGTATCTTATCTACATCAAATGAATCAACAAAATATTTATAACACTTTCTTAAATCTTCTATATTATCTTTGCCAAATGTCCATAGGTACATAAACAATATATCACAAAAATTGATAACGTCAACAGCAGCTAAAGATTTTATATAAGGAGCAGCTTTATTATCATCTGACATATAATAATATATATCACAAGCTTTTGCAAAGGCCGCAGTTATCCGTTCTCCTTCATTAATAGGATTTTCTTCAGTTTCCTCGCTAATATCTTCTTTCTTTAGCAGTTTATAAGTTTCTCTATAAACTTTCTTTTGTGGAGAAGTTAATCCATCATATTCTAAAACTTTCATTTTCCCAGTATTCTTAAGTTTTTCAATTTGTCTTCCTGCTACTGTATCTTTTCTTATTTCATCCCGGTAAACATATTCACTAACATAAATCCAATTCAAGGTTTCTAGTGCTAACTTAAATGTATTTGTTTCTACTAAGTGAATAAGAATATCAGCATCAAATATAGCTTTTACTCGTGCCAAAATTCCATCTCCTCACTTAGTCTTATAGGCCCTTCATAAAATCTTTTGCTTCTTCAGTTAGTTCAATATTTTCTTCATAACCAAATTTATCAGGTGTACACCCAAGGTATCCAAATACTCTTATCAAATCATCATATGTTGTGTGTCCACTTTCAAAATTAGACTTAATGATTTCCAAGTTTTTTTGTAGTATATAGGTATCTTTCGATGGTGTGTTCAAATCATTGTTACGACCTAATTTTTTTGTTAAGTCTTGAAGTTTTCCCTCAATACTTAATATATCCTCAAGACATTTCTTCTGAGCATCATCAATGATACCAACTTCTTTTAACCTTTTTGTAATAGCAATATAATCAACACCATATATATGTTGAAGTTGAATTACAATATCAATATCAATATTCTTATCCTTACTATCAGTAACTTCCTTAACATAGATTTTTAAATCTTCTTCAGGAATCAGTAATTCAGCAGCAAAACTATCAGCCATAAGTTCATGAATATCTTTAACATCAGTTTCACTACTCACCATCTCTTCAATTATGAAATTTTTCTTTATAGATACCCTGTTTTGAAGTAAATGATATATTTCATGCGCTATTGTAAATCTTTCAAATCCTAATGTTTGATTAGTATTTGTTACGATAACAAAAGTATCATATTTATAGCCTATAAACCCAGCTAATTTAAGATTTTTAAAAGGTGTCCTTATAAGCTCAATATTAATACGCTCATCTTTTTCTAGCAAATATAAGATTTCTAATAGTTGTTTTGCACAGTGATTGCCTAATCCATACTTATCTCTAAAGTTTTTAGCATTTTCATATGCAATTGCTCTGAAATCAGCCATATTATTCACCTCTAAGTATTTCTTTTTGTGTACGCAATGCATCCATCAGTAATTCAATCCTTTTAATTTCTAACAAATCTTTCCGTTCCATCCCTTTTGCTTTAAATGCCATTACAAAAGATTCATCTTCTGACTTTTCATCCTCTTTATCGTTTACATATCCATATAAGCTATCAACATCTATAGAAAATACCCTGCTAATATTCACTGCCTCTTCTAACGATAAAGCTCTTTGACTATTTTCTATCTTTGCTATAGTAACTCTATTTAAACCAGTTCTATTTCCAAGATCTTCTTGAGTAATTCCCATTTGTTTTCTTAATGAGCCTATTACTTCTCCAATATTATTAAATTTCATCTCAACACTCTCCTTGTAATATATATTATACAGTACAATTTTATTTATTTCAACAACATTTTATGCAATATGTTCTAATTTGTTACATAGCACTTTTATTATTGCCTATTATACTTTATATATTCAATTAATGTTTTAAAAGATGATACGTATTTATTAGTCTGTATGTATTATAAATCATTGTTAAATTTAATCTTCCTCAATGATAAAGGTTTCTAGGAAAATCTCTGTTTCAATTAAATATGCCCATTCTAGTTTTCCAATCTCTATAGTATATGATCCATTACTGCTAGTTGTTAAATTGCCATAAGAACCATCCACAATCAATCGCTATTCATTCTTGATTTTATATTAGCTTGAAAACAAACGTCTAAATTTCAATGTTTATTATATAAATCAAGTTTTTTCATAAGTTAAGTACCTGATACCAATACATGCTCTGACACCATCGCATTCCTAACTGGCTTTTGGTAAGGTTAATTCTATACCCGTACTAATTATCTCGCTTACTAGTCCAATAGATTGATTGTAGTCGTCTAAAGTAAATGGCTGTGGTTCAAGGTCTATATCATAGTCCATAGCATTTAAAAATAGAAAATAAATACCAGTAACTGATATTTATTATATTTTTTGCAACTATCAAAGACAGGATTTTATATTACATAGTTTCACTTTATAATTCAAGCTTTCTTTGAAGAATACCATTTCATTATATAATTAAATTTATGCAAAGCTATGTTATTATCCCATACTTAGGTAATAATTCATTTGCTGTCACACTATTTTCTCTGCATAATAACATTTCATAAAATTCTTGCCCTTCTACTCCCGGAAGGAAATGAAATGGCAAAAAAATATAATAACAAGTCTTCTTATCGAAGACCCCTGGGTCAATAAATTTATGAGCCGACATTTGCTGTTGAAATCTTCCGCCGCTCACGAATTCCAATTCATGATCGTATTTTGCATCATCAGTGTGCTGAGATGCATAAGCAATTTTTTTACTGTATTTATGTTTTATCCCTGATAACATACACAGAGTATATATTGTATAAAAATGAAAATCTAATTGCATAAGGTATCCTCCTTGTGGTTTTGCTCTATTTCTATTTTCTCCAATAATTATGCTTTTGTTGATTGTATTAATATTTTACTTTTGGTTAATATAGTCCAGTGTTTAAAGTAAGATGTCTCCTATTAATTCTACTCAATTTATCGGTAAAGAGTTAATATGTTGTATAGCTTTATCGGCTAAATCAAATATTGGTAAACAAATAGATTTTATCACATATGTAAATATAAAATGTACAAGTATAGTTACACAAATAATCAAAATATTATATAAAGATTCATTCTCAATGCTCAAAGGCAGTTTAAAACTAACTACAAATCCTACCGCATATACTGTTGCCATCAAACTAACGACTCTGAAAAATAAAGGAATTGTAGTTTCTGCTGTAACCCCCCCATTAAAATATTTAATTGTTGCTAAAATATCAAAACCAGTTAAGAATTCACCCAAAATTGGTATATTACTAAGGATGCTTCCCTCTAATGTCCCTAAATTAAAAAATTGTAATATAAATGCAGTAATAAACGCAATGCTATATATTTTTAACTTATTCACCATATAATTTCCTACTTCCTTAAAAGACTTAAAACTAATGCTTGATCGTATTAAGATAATCAATAAGCTTTGTCAGTTCTTTAATGTTAAGTTTTAGGATATCACTGCTAAAAGAAAGATCTTCTAAAAGATCACCTCTCAATGGTGAAAGAAACCCATGCACTTCTATCATGTGAATCGCTCTCATGATTTCAAATTCGTTTCTACATGGCAGTATACTTTCAGGGAAGACCTTTCTTATCTCCTGAAGCAGATATTATCTATTTCTATTTTGAGCCAAATCGATTATACGTTTGAAATCATTCCATCCACTTGCTGTTCGGATAAGAGCCTGTACACTCTTAGAAAACTTTTCATAACCGTCTTCCGACATTCTTGACATGTTCTTAATGAATGGTGAGATGTCGTATTGTAAAGATTTTTCTTCAACACAGTGCTTGCTTGTTGGAAACTCTCCAGAACATTCTATAATATAATCTGCTTTTTCGTCATTATTAAGAATGTCAGCATTCTCGAATTCAAATTTAAGTCCAGGCTGCATTTGACCGATGTCTACTTTACCCGAAAGAGATACACCACATTTGCCACAGGCTATAACTATCGGGTGTTGTTCCAACCAGCCTACCTGTAATCGCACCCTAGTGATGCTATTGCAAACTCTACATTTGATATAACTGTTATGTACCATAGTATCAACTCCCCCTCTGATTTAAAGTCCACATTTATATAGTCATACAACCATTGGTCTTTATTTCTCAACTTAAAAAATAAACTGACTAATCTTGTTGCTCTTTATAGCTTCAGTATCTACTTTATTTATGTAATAAACAATGTGATCTGCTCCGCTTTTATGTCCATTGCACCTGCAAACATCTTAATGCTTTCTATATTGCTGGCACTATGACAGCTAAAAAACCATTCAATGTTATTCTCGTTATTATTTACGCTTTGTATCTTTTTAAAATAATCCCAGTCTACAGGAGATAGCGAATGACCAACAACGATTATCCGGTTCACATTTGTAAGATCATCAAAAAACTCTTGATGGCTCTTAATGATATCCTTACAGTTCTTGGTGGTTTCTTCATCATACCAAGAAAGATTTCGTGCTGCTGTATCAATGGCCGCTTCTACCATATAGCGTTTTCGACTGCTTTTGTACTTCGGCAATCTGTAATTACCAACTATATCATTGTCACCTGCACTCGGAACATGGCCAAGTATCAATTTATCCTTCGGGCGGTATTTCTCTTTTCGTCTACAGCCATGAATATAGCAAACATTCTCTTTATCCACACCATACAATTCTTCTATAAATTCCGTATAATTAAAGTTAAGGGTTTTAGAATTACGGATTATCCCATTAAGCGGTCTGTAAGAGATGTCAGGTACTTTCAATGACTCAACCCACATACGAAATCTTTGAGGCAAATCCTGCGTTATCGTTTGCGCAGGTCCGGTCGCTACATCAACAGCTGCAAAGAAGTCTGCTGCTTGAGCATCAGGGTTATTTGATATGAGCTAAAGCATCCTCAAAATCAGCCCACAAATTTTCGACATTCAGGTAGGTTTCCAGCGCAAAACGCAATGAATAATTGGTGAAAATATATTCAAAATTATACGTTTATGTTTTTTTGACCCCATTTTTCGTAGGTTTCATTGGCACGGGAAGTGCATTAACAAATAACAAAACCATATTTAATTAATATTATTTACCTCCAACAAATCTCCCTCCAGGCAATCCCTTTATTAATCCTTCAATTTCTAAATTTGTAATATGCACAATTAAATCACATGGCCTTATTTGAACTACTATTGAGATTTCGTCTATTGTTTTTTCTTCATTTTTTAAGCATGATATAATTTTAGTTTCAATTTCATTTAAACTTCTTTTGTTTAATGAATTTCTAGTTTTAATATTACAGCTCTTGTCTCCACATTCATCGTTTTTGCCTTCTGATGTGTTGCTTTTCAAGAAATCATCAATTAAAAATATATCATAACAGACCAGCAATTGTTTAGGATGTAAATAAATTTCTGCACCATTATAAATTAAATTATTAGTTCCTTTTCCTGTTGTACTATAAATATTAGAAGGAACTGCAATAACATTCTTTCCCTGTTTTTTAGCAATATCCGCTGTTATTAAAGCACCACTATTCTCTGAAGCTTCAACTATTAGTACTTTTTCACTCCAGCTGCATATAAGATAATTTCTTCTCGGAAAATGCTCAGGCTTTGCCTTAACACCAGGTGCATATTCTGAAACAACTGCTCCATTTTCAATAATGCTTTCCATTAATTTATCGTGCTCTTTGGGATAGCAAATATCCATGCCATTACCTAAAAATGCAATAGTATACCCTCCCGCATTAATGCAAGAGGTGTGGGCGTAACCATCTATACCTTTTGCCATCCCACTTATTACACCTATATCATTTGCAGCTAAAAACTCTGCAGCTTCAACCGCCACCCTTTTACCATATGAAGAACATCGCCTTGAGCCAACTATCGCGACCCCAGGCTTATTTATAATATTACCTTTATAATATAACAAAATGGGCATTTCATTATAATTACATGCAATACTTTCATATGCTAAATCTTTGCATGTCAATATATTAATATTTTCTTTAAATGTTGCCTCAACAATTCTATTAGACTCACTCAAAGATTTATTATTAGTAATTATTTCAGCTGTTTTAATTCCTATTCCTTTAATCTGCATCAACTGTTCTTCATCTGCATTGTATATATTTTCCGGATTATTAAACTCTTTTAAAAGTTTTTTTGCAATAACAGGTCCTATTCCCTTCAATAAGGACAACCAAATCCAATATTCCATACAATCTCCTAAACAACTGTCATGTGAACACTTTCTTTATCTAGATCTCTCGCCATTAATGCTGATAATATATCCTTTTTCCTTATTTTCTCTGATCCTTCCATATCAGCAAATGTTCGTGCAACCTTTAAATATTTATGAAACGACCTAGCGCTGTAGCTAAATCTATCATAAGCAAGTTGCAGAACTTTTCTGCTATCTTCCTCTAGTGTGCAATATTCCTTAATCAGCTTCTGACCCATTTGTGCATTACAATTGATTTTCTCGAATTTTTCATATCTTTTATTTTGTATATTTCTTGCAAATTCTACTCTAGTTTTTAATTCAGAAGAGCTTGTTTTATTGGAAAAGCTGCTTAAATTCATAAAGCCTATAGCATGAACATATTTTTGAATATCAATTCTATCCGAAATAGGTCCAGATATTTTTTGTCTGTATTTAAGCACTTCATAATCAGTACATTTGCACTTTTTGTCACCGTAATAACCACAGGGACATGGATTCATTGCTGCAACAAGCATAAAATTTGACGGATATGAATTCGTCATTCTTACTCTTGAAATAGTAACCTTCCTGTCCTCCATAGGCTGTCTAAGTGAATCTAAAGTTTTTTTGCTAAATTCAGTTATTTCATCTAAAAATAATATTCCATTATGAGCAAGAGAAATTTCTCCTGGAGTTGCATTATTCCCTCCTCCAATTAGAGAATTAAGAGAAGCATTATGATGAGGAGATCTGAAAGGTCTGGTTTCTATAAGGCTTTTATTTGCTTTCATCAACCCGGCAACACTATAAATCTTGGTTACTTCTAATGCTTCACTTTCAGTCATGTTAGGTAATATAGTTGGAATTCTTTGTGCAATCATTGACTTACCACAACCTGGAGGACCTATCATGAGCATGTTATGCCCACCAGCGGCAGCAACCACAATGAATTCAATTAATTCATCCTGTCCTTGGACATCAATAAAATCCACATCAATTTGATTTTCAGTTTCCTCTTCAAGAATATCATCAATAGTTTGTGCATATTCCCTTTTCTTTTCTAAAAATTCCACTACTTCTTTTAATGAATTAAATCCATAAATATTTAAATCTTTAACTATGGATGCCTCTTTTATGTTGGCTTTAGGAACTATAATATTTTTAATTCCCGAGTTTTTCGCTGCAATAACCATTGGAAGTATTCCATTACAACCCCTAATCATAGCATTCAAAGAAAGTTCCCCAAAAAAAGCAAATTCCTCATTTCTTTTTATTCGCATTTGTCCATCTTCTATAAGCAATCCTATTGCAATTGGCAAGTCAAAATGAGACCCGCTTTTTTTCAAATCAGATGGAGCTAAATTTATAACAATTTTCATTTCAGGAAACACAAAATGGGCATCAACAATAGCCGATTCAACCCGTTCTCTTGCTTCTTTAACTGCAGCATCTCCTAACCCTACAATTGAAATCATAGGTTGTCCTACTATTGTTTTAATTTCAACATCCACTACATAACCATCTACACCTGATATGGCGCAACTTTTTACTATAGAAGCCATCATAAACTCCTTAATTTTTATTTGCCAACAAAGAAACAGCCGATTCACTTATTCCGATATTTTTTCCTATTTCCTTCATAGTATAGTTATTATATAACGATTTCATTGTGTATATTTTTTTATACTCAGCCAAGTTTCTTTTTCTAGAACCATTTTTTATATAAAGGAATAATTCTTCATTTTTGTTTACAACCTCATATAAAATATCATCTAAACTTTGTCTATCAATTTTTATTTGCTCAGTAGAAGTTATATTTTCATCAATAATACTTATCTCCTCAAATTTTGAGCTTTCCTCTAATTCACTTGAATCCATAAATTTCATATACTCTTTAATCGCAGTTTTTCTATTTAACGAAAATATATTTAATACAAAGTCAATATCAACTAATTGACCTTGAAAATTCTTTCTATAGCTTGAATCACTACTCCAATAATAATCACTAACATTTTTGCACATGTTTGCTTTAATAGGATTTTGATGAACATATTTTAACAACGATAAAAGATACTTATCGTCCTTAACTAAAAAACCCTTATATCTCTCTTGGAAAACATGACCTGTCCTCTTATTAGAAATATTATAATATTTACTAAAATCATTATTTACCCTATGCATTATAACACTCATATTTACTTCACGGCATCTAATCACTAAATGATAGTGATTGTCCATTATAACATACCCATAAACTTCAAAATTCATAATATCTTTAAATTCTTTTAATTTGCTTAGAAAATATTTTTTATACTCATTCTTTTTAAATATATATTCCCTATTGTTTCCCCTTTGTATAACATGATATAAAGCACCGCAAAATTCTACCCTTGGTTTCCTACCCATAGTACCTCCGACATAAAAACCCCTTTTCCAACATTATACAAAATATTTCCATAATATACAAGAATATTTTTTAAATTATGCATGCACCCTCCATTATCCCCCGACATTACTTCTTTATTTAAAAAGTCGATGGTGACAGTGAAACCTCCGAAAAACGATGTTTTTCGGAGGTTTCACTGTCACGGGGGTCCGGGGGTAATTCACACGGGTGTCATTCAGATACCTTATCTTTTATCTAAGTTGTATGTGTACTTCTTTGCCAAGACTTTTTGCAACTTTTACCAGCATATCAAGAGATGGGTTATATGCTCCACTTTCAAGTCTAGAAATATTTGATTTCTTGGTTCCAACTCGTAAAGCCAATTCTTCTTGAGTTATATTTTGTTTATTCCTAACTTCGATAATTTGCGATATAACCTCATATCGAGGTTTTAATTTCTCATACTCAGCTTTAAATTCTTCATCTTTCATAAGCTGTTCTTTCAATATATCAAATTTCACACCTGCTTTACTCATTATCACACCTTCTTTCATAATCAGCTTTATATTTTCTAGCTTTTTCTAATTCTAATTCTGGAGTTTTGTCCGTTTTCTTTACAAACCCATTCAACAGTATAAAGGTATTTTGTTGATAATAAAAATAAAATATACGCGATATATCTGTTGAGAACTTAATTCGAAGTTCATAAATACCTTTATACTTACTCCCTTTTATCGGCTTCACATAAGGCTCAGTTAGAGTAGTACCATGTCTTTTTAAAAGCTCAATTTCACTAAATGCTTTAGCTCTCATCTTCGGTTGGAGGGATAATAGAAAATCAAGTACTGGAACGTTTCCATTTTCTTTTTGATAATATTCTACATCATAGTCCATTTTCAAACTCCTATAATAGTATATGCAACTTTTTCTCTTTTATGTTATCATATAAGAGAACTATTTGCATATATTATTATAGGAGTTTGAAAATGGACTATGATGTAGAATATTATC
>SWCH01001416.1_pt1 | contig 10319 bp, 4 predicted proteins | sample 4690051 | NCBI WGS metagenome assembly SWCH01 (sample SAMN10267282, study PRJNA491770) | bioreactor metagenome | isolation source: DHS bioreactor inoculated with | place: Japan: off Shimokita Peninsula | reverse complement strand
ATTATTTGGATTGATGGTTTTGATAGTTTTTACGGTCAAAGGTATAAAGTAATTAGTAATCTTATAAAATATTCAAAAGATGTTTCTATTTCATTGAATATAGATGCTGAATACTTAAATCGATTGGAAAGTTTTGAGGATTGGGAATCATTTAAAACTCCATATGATACTTATAAGACTATTACTGAGGAAATAAGAGATGAAATAAAGGTAATACCTATTCATGGTTGTAAAAATGCAAGTTTAGAAATTAAGGTATTAGAAAAGAAACTATTTGCAGTTAATGAAGAACAATTCTTAGAAAAAACTGATAATATAAAAATCTATTCATCTATGAACCCATATACAGAAACAGAAAAAACTGCATCTAAAATTGTATCACTTGTAAGGGATTGCGGCTATAGATGGAGAGATATTTCGATAGCTATAGGAGATATGGATAGTTATAGCAACAATATAAAAAAGGTTTTTACTCAATTTGAAATCCCTTATTTTTTAGATGCCAAAAGAGATATTATGGACAATCCCTTTACAAAATATATATTGTCTATACTTGATATGTTCATATGGAATTTTAAACATGACAATGTATTTGAATATCTAAAAACTGGATTTTCACCAATAAACTATAATGAAACAAGTAAATTAGAAAATTTTGCTCTTCAATATGGTATAGAAGGCAGTAAGTGGTTTAGGGATTTTAAATTTAAAGCAAAAAATATTGGCTATTATAATGAATTAAGGAGAAAAATATCTGAAGACTTTAATAAAGAAAGAAAAGAATTTCAAAGTTTATCTAATGCATTAGATATAACAATGTTTCTTTTTAGTTTTATAAAAAAACATAAAGTTCAAGAAAAAATAGAAAAACAAGTTGAAGTATTTAAAAAAACAGGTTTGTATGAAAAATCCAGCGAGCATGCTCAAGTTTGGAATTCTATTATTGAATTATTTGATCAAATAACGTTGGCGGGTTCAGATGTAAAAATTACAACAAAAGAATATAGAAAAATGATTGAAGCCGGTTTTAGAGAAGTTAAAATAAGTGTAATTCCACCTACTTTAGATAAAGTGGCAATTAGCGGAATTGATAGAATTTCTTTTAGAAAATCAAGAGCATTGTTTATAATGGGTGCAAATGAGGGGAAATTAGAATCAAAGGGCAATGAAAAGGGTCTCTTGCTTGATGATGAAAGGGATGCTCTAGTGCAATCAGGTATGAAACTAATTAGCAGTTCAAGTTTTGCTACTTATAAAGAAAAGCACATATTATACAGAGCTTTTTCAAGCCCGGAAGATAAGCTTTATGTAAGCTATGCACTTGGTACTGTTGAAGGAAGACCTATGCAGGCATCCTTGTACATAGATAGATTAAAACAACTATTTCCAATGGTTAAAGAAGAAACTGATTTAAGTAACCTAGATGAAATTAATTTTGTTTCTAATGCAAATGGAACAATAGAGCAAGTTGTATTAAAACTTAGAGATTATATGGAAGGTCGTCATATTGATAACATTTGGAAAGATGTATATTCATGGTATGAGAAAAATCATGGAGATATTTATGATGTAATTATAAAAGGTATAAATTATGACAATAAGGTAGATAAAATTCAAAAGGAAAATATAGATAGAATATATGAAACTCCCGTATATATGACTGTATCTAAAATTGAGAATTTTGCAGAATGTCCGTTTAAATATTTTATGGAAACAGTCATAAAACCTAAACCCAGATATGTTCAAAAAGTAGAATTTTATGATTTAGGTAACATTTACCATAGAGCAGTTGAAGAATTTACAAATGAAATTTCTATAAAAAAAATAGATATAAATAAATTAGAAAAAAAAGATATTTATAATTTATCACAGATGTGTACTGAAAAAGTACTCTTAGAAAAAGAACAAGAAAACACTGCGCTTGAAGCTAATGAGCGCAATAAATATATGAAAAACAAAATTAAGAGACTTGTAAATAGAGCAGCATACACGATTATTGAGCAATTGAAAAGAGGCAATTTCAGACCTGAATTTACGGAGCTAAACATAGGAGGTCTCAGCAGTTCAAACTATATTGCTCCTGTTGAAATAAAAATATCTGATGAATATAGTATTTATTTGCAAGGAAGAATTGATAGAATAGACACAATGAAAAAAGATGATAAAGCTTACATCAATATAATTGATTATAAATCATCTCAAAAAGATATAGATTTATCAGATGCAGTTCAAGGACTTCAATTGCAACTTTTGGTTTATTTATCATCTGTTATGAAAAATGGTGAAAATGTTATAAAAACAAAACCTGAAATAGGTGGGGCATATTATTTTTGCATAGATGATCCTTTGGTTGATGGAGACAATCTATCAGGTAAATGTGCAGAAGATGAGATATTCAATAAATTATCATTGAAAGGTTATGTTTTGGAGGAAACAGATGTTATCTATAATATGGACAACCAAATAGAAGAAGTTAAAAAGTCAAATATAATTCCTGTAGCTTTTAATAAAGATGGCAATATAAAAAAGACTTCAAAAACACTAAGCAAGGAAGAATACAGTGCCATTTTGAATAAAACTGATGAAGTAACAAAAGAAATCAGCAAAAAAATATTAGATGGTGAAATAGATATTAAACCATATAAAAAGGATTCAGGTGACAAGACACCTTGTACATACTGTGATTATAGTTCTGTATGTCAATTTGATGTGTCCGTGCATGGAAATAACTATAGAAAAATTATTAAACAATCAAAAGAAGAAATATTATTCCATATGTTAAATAAAGGCGGTGATTCAAGTAATGGAATGGACTAGAGAGCAAAAAAAGATAATTGAACTCAAAAATTCAAACATACTTGTTTCGGCTGCTGCAGGTTCAGGTAAGACAGCCGTTTTGGTTGAAAGAATTATTAACCTCGTGATTAATGAAAATGAAGATATAGATAAATTTCTGATAGTTACATTTACCAATGCTGCGGCAAATGGAATGAAGCAGAAAATACAAAAATCTATAGTGAAATCAATTCAGTCAGGAGAAAATAATAAATTACATTTAAAAAAACAACTAAACTTATTAAATAAAGCAAATATATCTACTATACATGCCTTTTGTATAGATGTTGTTAGAAAAAATTTTCATATAATTGGAATTGACCCTAATTTTAGAATAGGAGACCCTAATGAAATAAATATATTATTGCAGGAGTCTTTGGAAGAAGTATTAGAAAGAGCATATACTGAAAAATCTGAAAACTTTGTAAAATTGGTTGAAGGTTTTACAAAAAACAGGGGAGATTCTGAACTTTGTGAAATAATTAAAGATATATACTATTTTATATTAAGCTTTCCTAATCCTTTAGTGTGGTTAAAAGAGTCAGTAGATATGCTTAAAGTAGGGTATAATGAACTTGAAAGTTCATTGTGGATGAAAGCTGTCAGAGAAAATGTATCAATGCTTTTAGAAGGAGCAATGGAATCTCTAAAAAGGGCGAAAGAATTAAGTGAAGAACCTGATGGCCCATTTCCATATGTTGATGCATTAACAGAAGATTTGTATAATGTTGAAAATCTAAACATGTTACTAAATAATGATTTTGAGAGATTTATTCACCTTGCATATTCTATTAATCATCCTAGATTAGGTAAATTAAGAGGAAAAAATAAAGAAAATTGCAGCGAAGAAAAACAACTGGAAGTAAAATCTCTAAGAGATGAATACAAAAAATTAATTGATTCTATTAAAAAGCTTATTCCTAATAAAACATTAAAGGAATTTACAGATGATATAAACTATATGTATTTTCCCATGGTTGCACTATATGATATAGTAGCTGATTTAAAAGAAACATTTAAGACAAAAAAGCTGGAAAAAGAAATAGTTGATTTTAGTGATGTTGAGCATTATGCATTAGAAATACTAAATCATAAAGAAATAGGAGAAACATATAGAAAAAAATACAATTATATTTTTATAGATGAATACCAGGATAGTAATGGATTGCAAGAAACTTTAATTGAACAAATAAAAAAACATAACAATTTATTTATGGTGGGGGATGTTAAACAGAGTATATATAGATTTAGATTAGCTGATCCAAGTCTTTTCATTAAAAAATATATGATGTATCAAAAAAACGACGATATACTAAATGAATTGAATGTGCGAGTAGACTTAATGAAAAACTTCAGAAGCAGAAAAGAAATCTTGGATGGAACTAATTATGTGTTTGATAAAATAATGTCTGAGAAAATAGGAGAAATAGAATATACAGAAGAGAGTTTTTTAAACTGTGGTACTGAGTTTAACAAAGGTGAAAATAATCATATTGAATTAAATATAATAGACAAAAATGCAGAAGATGATGAAGATTTAGATGATGATATTAAATCAATGAAAACCGCTGAGATTGAAGCAAAATTTGCAGTTCAAAAAATTAAAGATTTAGTTAAACAGGAAACATATATACCTCAAAGTGAAGAGTTTAGAAGAATTGAATACAAGGATATAGTTATTTTAATGAGATCTGTTTCTAATTGGTCAGAAATATTTGAGGAAATATTTGAAGAAGAAGGAATACCATTTTATTTCGACGGTGGAGTAGGATATTTTGAAACAATTGAAATAAAAATAATAATTAATTTGCTTAAAATAATAGATAATATTAGACAAGATGTACCTCTTTTAAGTATTCTTAGGTCACCAATCGGAAAATTTACAACAGAAGAATTGATTAAAATAAGAGTTATGAGTCCAAAACTTAACTATATAGAAGCAGTATATGCATATAAAAATAAAGGGAATGATTACCTGTCAGATAAATTACGAGATTTTATTGAAAAGATAGAATCTTGGAAAAAAAAGAGCAGATATATGCATTTGAATGATTTTATATGGGAAATTTTAATGGAAACAGGATATTATTACTTTTCAGGTGTTTTACCAAAAGGGAATATTAGACAGGCTAATTTAAGGCTGTTAACTGATAAAGCATTTGAGTTTGAAAAAACATCTATGAGAGGATTATTTAATTTTTTAAGATATATTGAAAAGTTAAATGTATCATCAGGAAATGTAAGTACAGCTAAAACTCTTGGTGAAAATGATAATGTAGTAAGGCTTATGTCAGTTCATAAAAGCAAGGGTCTTGAATTCCCTGTAGTTTTAGTATGTGGGCTAAATAAAAAATTCAATAGAGTGGATATTGCTAAAAACATTCTAAAACATAAAACTTATGGAATTGCACCTAAATATATTAATACGGATGAAAGAATATATAAAGAAACATTTCCAAGATTGGCGCTTAAAAATGTTATAAAGATAGAAAACCTTTCTGAGGAAATGAGGGTTTTATATGTTGCTATGACAAGAGCAGTTGACAAATTAATACTAATAGGAACTGTGAATAAAATTGAGTCGAAGGCTAAGCGATGGAAAAAGGGATATACACAGTACAATGTATATATGAGTGAAACATTTATGGATTGGATTTGCTCAAGTTTGTATAATCATAGAGATTTCAAAGAAATAAAACAATTGCTTGGGGATAATGATTGTATATTTGAAATAAATGATTTATCATCAAAGTGGAAGGTAAATAGATTTACCTTGTCAGATATTAATTACAAAGATTCTGAAAAAATAAATGATAGAATAAAAATTATAAATGAGATATCAGAATTCAAAAATAACATTAACAGCCCTTACAATGCTTTAATACAAGAACGTTTAAATTGGAAGTATGAGCATGTTAACTCAGTTAATGTACCTTCTAAATTATCTGTGACAGATTTAAAAATGTTGAAGGATAATGAATTTGAACATATGAAATATAAAATTCCTCTGCTTAAAGATATTCCTTTGTTTAAAGAAAATGAGACAGAGTTTACAAAAGCTGAAATTGGTACTATAGTTCACTTTGTTATGCAGCATTTAAACTTGAATCGTGATTTATCAGATGATGATGTTAAAAATCAAATTGATGAAATGATAAAGAAAAAGTTGCTGACAGAAAAAGAAGCAAATGTAGTTGAAGTTAATAAAATAGTGCAGTTTTTCAATACAGATGTTGGAAAAAGAATAAAACTATCTCCTGTTGTAAAAAGAGAGGTTCCATTTGTAATAAAGAAACAGGCAGATGAAATAATTAACTCATTAGATAGAAATGATATAATTTTAATTCAAGGAATTATAGATTGTTATTTTTATGAAGGCAGGGAAGTTGTTATTATAGATTATAAAACAGATGATATATCACAAACAGGATTAGACTCAATTAAAGAAAAATATAAACCTCAAATATTATCATACAAAGATGCTGTTGAAAAAATAACAAATAAAAAAGTTAAATCTTGTTACTTGTATTTATTTGATATAGGAAAAGCAATAGAAATAGAAAAGTAATAATGTTGTGGAGTTAAACTATTTTGCATGTTTGTCATGACAATTGGATAATGCTGTAAAAGATGAGAGGAGGGCAATTGCCCTCCTCTCATTTGAATTTGTCAGGAATATCTTCTCTTGCGGTTACGGGGCTTGATTTCTAAAGGCGTGGTGTTATTATTAATATTTTCTGACAAGGGTTTTTTTGTTTCAATTAAATTTTCTTTTACAGCATTTGAATTATCAGGAGAATTTTTTTCTTTTGTATCTTGGGTTTCTTCAATATTTGTAGTGTCGCTGTTATGTACAGAGTTGTTTTCGTCTGGATATATATTATCTGAATTTGATGAGCTGTTTGACATAATGTTGTTCATTAGTGGCATAAATGTTTCAAATAAATTGCCTAAATCCATATTGCCATTTTCTTCATTACCATTTTCACTAGTTGATGGTTTATCGTCATTACTGTTTTGAAATTGGTTTGACATGGCTGAAATCATGTCATTTAAATTAATATTTAAGTTCCCATTTCTAATCATTGGAGCTATTAAATCCTTAGATACAGCCGATATTATTTTATCCATATTATTGGCTATAAGAGGTTGTGCTATCATTTTTCCTATAGGAAGATTTCCATTTGATACTAATGCAGTGACTTTTTCCATTGGAGTTTTTGCATTCAATGATTGTATAGGAGTGTAATTTTGAGCTCTGCTTAAAAATGCGTACATTCCAAGTAATGTGCTTGCTTTTTCAAATATTGGTAAGTATGTATTTACTTTAGAAACTGTTTGGACTGATGTTAGAGGAGCAGCTGTTCTAACCAAGCCAATGATTGTTTCTATTCTGTTAGGATCAGATAATATACCTGAAGTAAGTGCTTTAGTCACTCCAGATAATTTTGTTGTCATTCCAGAAAATTTGTTGCTTCCTAGAATGTATCTTCCTGCTATTAGATATAAAAATATTGTAATTGGTATAATATCACCTTCTCAAAATAAACAAACATTTCAATATTACATTTTATGCTTTAGCTATGATTGTGTTACAGAATAAAAAAAACATATTAAAAATATAGTTGTAATAAATGTATTGTAATAGCATATTATTTAAAGACACAATGTAATAGGAAATTAGGAGGTTATAATGTCAAATATATTTAAAAGCTTTGATGATGAAAATATAAAGGATATAACTAACAGCGAACAATTTAAGAAGGTTGTAAATGATAAAAATGTCAAAAATTTTGTAGATAATGAGCAATTTGTTCAATTCAAAGAAAAGTATAAGAACAAATCAGACGATGAGATATTAAAAGATGCAAAAGAATATGGTAACAAGCTTAAAGAACAATATGGTGAACAAGAATACAATAAAAAAATTGAAGATTTGAAAAAATTTGAAATGTTTTTAAATCCGGAGCAAAGGAAAAAAATGAAGAAATTTTTAGAAAATTTAAAATAATATGTTTCGCTTAATTTAATAATCCTTGCAAAAAATCGTGTTAAAACGATTTTTTGTTTTTTAATTATAATTTAAAAATAACTTAATTTTATTTATAAAAAGCGAATATGGCTGCATAAAGATATAAAATAATATATTGCGGAAAATAGTGTAATAAAAAGTGAAATTTTTAAATATAATGTACAAGTTAGGTAAGTGTTTTTAATACTTATATTAAAACTTAGGAGGGAAACTAAATTATGAAAAGGTTTATAAGCATTTTTTTAGTGCTATGCTTATTAATAAGTATAGCAGGATGTAACAAGCCAACTGAACCTGCTACAAGTGGGGAAGAACCAGCACCAGCTGAAACACCAGATACTACAACACCTGCTGAAACACCAGAGCCAGCTGAAACGCCAGCAGATAGTGATACAATACCATATGATGGTAATGGAAAAGTTGCAATAGTAACAAATACTCTTTCTCAAAATGAAGAAGAGTACAGGTCAGCTCAACAAATGGTTGATAAATACGGCGAAGAAAAAATACTTCATGTTCTTTGGCCAGACAATTTTATGGCTGAACAAGAGCAAATGGTAAGTATAGTTGCTAAAATAGCTTCTGATCCTGAAGTAAAAGCTTTGATTATTAATCAAGCAGTTCCAGGAACAAATGCGGCAGTAGACAAATTGTTGGAAAATCGCGATGATATATTCATAGTATACTGTACACCACAGGAAAATCCACCAGATGTTTCATCAAGAGCAGATTTAATATTACAGCCTGATGAATTAAAAATGGGAGACAATATTCCTGTGCAGGCTAAAAAACTTGGTGCTAAGACATTTGTTCACTATTCATTCCCAAGACATATGTCTCAAGTATTGCTTTCTACAAGAAGAGAGCTTATGAAAACTAAATGTGCCGAATTAGGAATAGAATTCGTTGATGCTACAGCTCCGGACCCAACTGGTGATTCAGGAGTTCCAGGTGCACAACAATTTATACTTGAAGATGTTCCTAAAATGGTTAAGGAATATGGTAAGGATACAGCATTCTTTTCAACAAACTGTGCAATGCAAATTCCATTAATAAAAGCATGTGTTGATGAAGGAGCAATATATCCACAACCTTGTTGCCCATCACCATATCATGGATATCCAACAGCTCTTGGTATTGAATCAGGAGATTATTCAGATGACAGTTTGCAGCATGTTATAGATGAAACAACTAGAATTCTTGATGAAAAAGGTGTGCTTGGAAGATTTTCTACATGGCCTGTTCCGGTTGCTATGATGGGAACAGTAGCATCAACAGAGTATGCAATTAAGTGGATGGCAGGAGAAATTGCTGACAAAGATACTCTTGATATTAAAGTTTTGGAACAATGTATGGCTGATTATGCAGGAGTTTCAGTTGTAACAAGTCCATATGAAGAAACAGCAGATGGAAATACAGTTACATATGATAATTACAGATTAATATTAATGGATTTTTTAACTTACGGGGAGTAATGTAAGAAATTAAAAAAAATAAAATTATAAGACGTTAAAACTGAGGAATGTTTCAGAATTTCTTTATAAGAAACTTTTGTCACATTCCTTTTGCAGCTGTAATCAAAATAATAACTTATCAGGAGGCAATATTTTGAGTGATAACCTTCTAAACATTAAAAATGTTTCTAAAGAATATTATGGAAACAAAGTATTAAAAAATATCAATATAGAAGTAAAAAAAGGTGAAATACATGCGCTTATAGGAGAAAACGGTGCAGGTAAATCTACGCTGATGAACATTCTTTTTGGAATGTCTGTTATACATACAACAGGCGGTTATGAAGGTACAATAGAGATAGAAGGTAAAGAAGTTAATATAAAAACACCTCATGAAGCTATGCTTCAAGGTATTGGTATGGTTCATCAGGAATTTATGTTAATTCCCGGATTTACTATTACAGAAAATATTAAGATTAATAGAGAAATAACGGACCCAAATATAGTTAGCAGAGTATTTGGTAAGAGATATGAAACATTAGATTTTAAAAAAATGGATAAAGATGCTAGAAAGGCACTGGATACTTTGGATATGGGTATAGAGGAGTATTCAACAGTTGCGGGTCTCCCGGTTGGGCATATGCAGTTTATAGAAATTGCACGTGAAATAGACAAGACAGGTATAAAAATTTTAGTATTTGATGAACCAACTGCGGTACTGGCAGAGGCGGAGGCACAAAATTTATTAAAAGCAATAAGGAAGCTGGCAAGGACCGGAATTGGAATTATCTTTATTAGCCATAGGCTTGACGAAATAATTGATGTCGCAGATAAAGTAACTATATTAAGAGATGGGGAACATGTGGTTACTAAAGATATTAAAGATACAAGTTCAGTTGAAATAGCACAACTGATGGTAGGGAGAAAAGTATCTATTGATAGGAGTGAAGAAACTACCCGTAAAAAATCTGATGAAATAATTTTGAGTATTCAAGGTT
>SWCH01001153.1_pt1 | contig 10349 bp, 9 predicted proteins | sample 4690051 | NCBI WGS metagenome assembly SWCH01 (sample SAMN10267282, study PRJNA491770) | bioreactor metagenome | isolation source: DHS bioreactor inoculated with | place: Japan: off Shimokita Peninsula | reverse complement strand
TTAAATCATACTAACCCAGAAAGGAGAATTAATATGATAAAAGACTTTTTGTTTGAAATATGTTCAAGTCAATTTGTATCAGGACACGAACATACTAATGGAAATATATTAAAAAAATATTTTCAACCATATACAGACTCATTTGAAGAAGACAAAATTGGAAGCTATATATTCAAATCAACAGGAGCAAGCTCCACAAAGATAATGTTAGCAGCTCATAGTGATGAAATAGGATTGATGATAACATCAATTCTAGATAATGGATTCCTTAGATTTACATCTGTAGGAGGAATAAATGCAGCTTCACTAGTAGCTCAGGACATAATTATTTATGGTAAAGAACCTATATTTGGTGTAATAGGAATCAAACCACCACATTTGACACCAGAAGAAGAAAGAGAAAAACCATTAAAAGTAAGAGATTTATTTATAGATACGGGATTGTCAAAGAAAGAGCTTGAAAGTATAGTATCAATAGGAGATATAGCAGTTATAAAAAGGCAGCCTATGGCTTTACAAAATAGTATAATTTCATCTAGACAGTTGGATGATAAGGCTGGCGTGGCAGTTATGCTGGTTGTTGCCAGGGAGTTAAAGAAAATTTCCCACAAAAGCAACATATATTACACAGCTACCGCCCAAGAAGAAACAGGTTGTAGAGGTTCAGCTACTGCAAGCTATAAAATTAATCCTGATGTAGGAATAGTACTTGATGTTGGATTTGGACTTACTCCAGATATGCCCCCGGAAACATCATCTTTAGGAAAGGGGCCTGCAGTTGCAATAGGAGGTAGATTTAATCCAAAGCTAACCAAAAAATTTATTGAAGTTTGCAAACAATATAATTATGAATTTCAATATGAAGCATCTCCATCATCATCAGGAACTGATGCAGAGTCATTGCAAATAAACAGAGAAGGGATTCCTTGCATATTATTGTCCATACCTCTTAGATACATGCATACATCAGTTGAAACTATAGACTTAAAAGATGTAGAAACAACTGGCAAGGCAATAGCAAGATTTATAAATGAAATAGATAATTCTGATTTGGAGGAAATATTATGTTTTTAAAAGAATTAACTGAACTTTCCGGCGTATCAGGTTGTGAATACGAAGTAAGAAACTATATAAAACTAAAGTTAAATGAAATAGGTTGTGAATATTATGTAGATAAACTAGGTAATGTAATAGCTCACAACAAAGGTAAAAAAAATAAAACTATAATGGTAGCGGCCCACATGGACGAAGTAGGGTTAATTGTATCTCATATAGATTCAAATGGATTTATTAAATTTCAAGCAGTCGGAGGAATAGATCAAAGAGTATTGAATTCAAAAGTAGTTGAAATTGGTGAATGTAAAATACAAGGAGTTATAGGTTCTAAGGCAATACATCTCATGAGTTCAGATGAAAAAGGCAAAGCTTTGCCAATTGATAAATTATATGTTGATATTGGGTCAAATTCAAAAACAGAAACTGAAAAACTTGTAAACATAGGAGATTATATTACATTTAAAAGTGATTATGTAGAATTTGGCGATAATATGATAAAAGCAAAAGCTTTAGATGACAGAGCTGGTTGCAGTGCAATGTTGGAGCTTCTTTCTATGAATCTTGACGTAGATTTTTATGCTGTATTCACTGTAATGGAAGAAGTAGGATGCAGGGGTGCTTATGCAGCATCATATGCTATAGAACCGGATTTTGGAATAGTAATTGAAGGAACAGTTTGTGCAGATATGCCGGAGGTTGAAGATCATTCTAAGTCTACAGTTATAGGAAAAGGACCTGCTATATCAATTATGGATAAATCAACAGTATACGATATAGATGAAGTTAGACGTGTAACTAAAATAGCAGAAAATAACAATATTCCATATCAGTTTAGAAAATCATCATCTGGTGGAAATGATGCCGGAGCTATACATAAAACTAAAAGTGGATCTAAGGCAGTAGCCTTAGCTGTTCCATGCAGATATATACATTCACCTGTAAATGTAGCAAGTAAGAATGACTACAATAATTTAGTAAAACTTGTAAAAATGATTTTATTAGAAGAGCATAGAGAACAATAAAAACAAACGAAAGGGGAACTAACATGGAATTTAATAGTGTATTAATGGAGAAATTATCAAATTGTTTTTCACCATCAGGCAGAGAAAATAATATAAGAAATTTAATTATAGATGAAATCGAAAATTATGTAGATGAAATTATTACAGATCCTTTGGGTAACCTTATAGCAAGAAAAAAAGGAAATGGTAAAAAAATATTATTTTCAGCACACATGGATCAGATTGGATTAATAATTACACATGTAGATGAAAAGGGTTTTTTAAGGTTTTCAAATGTGGGAGGGTTACATCCTAAGGAATTACTCGGCCTCAGAATGATATTTGACAATAATTTAGAAGGTGTAATTTGTTCAGAGGAATTAAAAGATAAAGAAAAGTTAACAATGAGCAAATTATATTTGGATGTTGCCTCTACATCAGTTGATTTTGTAAAGAATAATTTTCAAATAGGCGACATGTGTGTATTTAAATCAGAATATTATGAAACAGAGGACTGCGTAATATGTAAAGCAGCAGATGACAGGATTGGCTGTTATATACTAATAGAAGCAATTAAAAGCCATCCTGCAACAGACAATGATGTATATTATGTATTTTCAGTTCAAGAAGAAGTAGGCTGCAGAGGAGCAAAAACTGCAGGTTATGAAATCAATCCGGATATTGCTATTGCACTTGATGTTACAGCTACAGGCGATTCATTAGATGGAATTAAGATGGATGTTAAGTTAGGTGGAGGTGCTGCTATTAAATTAATGGATAAATCACTTATAACTCATCCACAAATTAAAGACCTTTTAACAAATTTATCTATAGAAAATAACATTAAATATCAATACGAAGTACTGGAATTTGGTGGCACGGATTCAGGCGCAATCCATATGACAAGAGCAGGTGTACCAAGTGGCGTAATATCAATACCAGCAAGAAACCTTCACTCATCAGGTGAAATATTCAATAAAAATGATGTAATTGAATGTGTTAAATTAGTTTTATCTGTTGCAGGAAGTAACTAATTTGCCATGAAGTTTTTATTTTAAAAAAATTAAAAATATTTATAATAAAGTTTAAACTTAATATAAATTTAATACAATTATCACTTTTAAATGAAAAAGCTTTTAGGAAAAAACTTAAGAGCTTTTTCGATTTGAGACACTACCCACTTGTAGTTGAAAAGGTACATTCGCTTATGGAAGTGGGTATCATAATCCTAAAGAATGATATGAAATATTCGTTATGCATGTAAATAGAAAATAACTATTAATAATGAAAGAGAGAAATCGTGGATAATAAGAAGAATATCACAGGTATTATAATTACGCTGTTAGGTGGAATTTTTTGGGGACTTTCAGGTGCATGCGGACAATTTTTATTTGAAAATAAGAACGTGATCGCAAATTGGCTCGTGCCATTACGACTGCTTATTTCCGGAAGCATTATGCTCATATATTTTATTGTTAAAGACAGATTTAATGTATTAAAGGTATGGAGTACTAAGCAAAATGTAATTGACGTAATTATATATTCAATAGCAGGCATAATGTTTTGTCAATATACATATTTTGCAACTATTGAATTATCAAACGCAGGTACCGCAACAGTTCTTCAATATTTATCACCTGTTTTAATTATGATTACTGTATGTGTTTTGGAAAAGAAGTATCCGTCATTTAATGAATTTATTGCTGTTATATGCGCTTTATCAGGCGTTTTTTTGCTTGCTACTCATGGCAATATAAACCAACTTGTAATTTCTAAGGAAGCTTTGTTCATGGGGATATTATCTGCCTTTACAGTAGTAATATACAATTTACAACCCAAACGCCTTATGTTGCAGTTTTCTACTTCACTTTTGCTTGCATGGGCTATGTTTATTGGCGGAAGTGTTTTAATGTTAATATTTAAACCATGGATGTATCATCCAATTATAGATGTCTATACAATAATAAGTTTGACTGTGATAATACTGTTTGGAACAATTTTATCATTTTCATTATATATGGGTGGAGTGAAGCTAATTGGACCAACAAAAGCAAGCCTTTATGCTTGTATTGAGCCTGTATCAGCAGCTATATTGTCAACAGTGTGGTTAAAAAGCCCTTTTGAGCTAATTGATTGTGTTGGATTAATTCTAATTATTTCTACTATATTAATTTTGTCTTACAGAAGCAGTAAAAACATTTGTAAAGCAGAATAATCACGTGAATATATTTCATTAGTATTAAAGGATATTTTATGACATTAATTTTTAAACAAATAAAAATAAAACGCTGAATTTTAAAATATTTTCATAATAATCTCTTTAACTTTTTACAATAATATAGTATGATTAAATTAACAAATTACTATGAATTTAAAAGAATTTATATACTATTTACACTGAAATATATTACATAAGAAATATTTATAAATAAAATCAAAGCTGTTAAGACTTTAGACTGTATTCTTATACGGAGGCGAGCAAATGAATAATACAATATGTCAAATTGTTGACTCTTCTGGGAGTCTACCACTAAACTTAATTAAAAAATACAACATCAGTGAAGTTCCATTCTATTTCAAATTTCAAAACACAAATTACTATAAAGAGAATGTAGATTATAAAATAGATGAATTTTATAAACATATGGAAGAGCATCCGGATGATGTTCCTAAAACTTCTTCACCAAATATTTATGATTGGCTTACCATTTTTGATGAGCAATATGCAAAAGGTGCTAAAAAATATATTGTGACAACTATTTCTTCAAAATTATCATCAAGTTATCAAACGGCAATTGCTGCAAAAAAAATTTTTGAAGAGAAAAACAGTGATATTAATATTGAAGTAATTAGTTCAAATACATGTGCTTGCGGACAGGCAGCATTAGAAATTGGTATTGCTAAAATGATTGATAGCGGCAAAGAGTTTGGGGATATAATTAATAAAATACATAAGATAGTAAAGAATACAAACACACTTTTTGTTGTAAACAGTCTAACATATATGAAGGCTGGAGGCAGAATCGGAGGAGCAACAGCTTTTCTCGGAAAACTAATTAATATTAAGCCTTTATGCGAATTTATAGATGGTGAAGTGCATCCTGTTAAAGCTATTATAGGAAGAAAAAAATCGCTTAAAACTATGATAGATTATGCAATTTCAAGGATTGTCGATATTAATAAAATGATAATTATTATTCAAAATGCTAAATGCAAGGAAGATGCAGATTATATTTGTAATTATTTGCGGGAAAAAACAAATAACAGCAGTAAAATATATAACAGTAATCTTGGTATTACAGTGGGAGCACATTCAGGTCCAGGAGCAATTGGAATAGGTTTTATAGAGCAACCATGATTTTTAACAATTTAATATTGTACATAATTACTTCCAAAAAACTTGACCGGTTATGGTTTTTAAGTTAATATATTTAGACAATAATTTTATTTTTGCTGTAAGTTATATTAAGGAGTATATATGTCACTGAAAAATTATACTGATTACAAAAAAGAAGAAAGAAGACTTAAAGAAACTGTAAAATTTATTGAAGATGTGATTGCAGCCTCTGAACAAAACAAAAATTTGCACAAAAAAGAAATAAAAGATGCGTATTTAAATCTAGACCCAACAGAAAGCAGTCAAAGTTATGTTTCAATTATGCTTCACACGAGACTTTTGGACGAATTGGAAAATAATTATGACAGACTCTTGAAAGCTAAAGAAAAACCATACTTTGCACGAATTGACTTTAAGGAAGAAGGTAAATCTAATATAGAAAATTTTTATATTGGAAAAATGTCATTGCAAAGAGAAGATTGGGATGTTCCAATGATATTAGATTGGCGTTCACCTCTTGCCAGTGTTTATTATGATGGAAGATTAGGAAATGTAGTATATCAAAATGCTTTGGGCGATTCCATGTCAGGTGAGCTTTTGCTTAAAAGACAGTATACAATTGAAAACAAAAAACTAATAGATATTATGGATGTAGACATTACTGCTACAGATACTTTTTTACAAGCTTCATTGGGAGAAAACAAAGATAATCGTTTAAAAGATATTGTTTCAACAATTCAATCAGAGCAAAATGCAATAATTCGGGCAGATATAAAGAAACCGTTAATAGTACAGGGAGTTGCAGGAAGCGGTAAAACAACCATAGCTCTGCATCGTATAGCGTATCTTATTTATACATATGAAAAATCCTTTTATCCCGAACAGTTTATGATAATAGCTCCTAACCGTTTATTCCTAAACTATATATCCGGAGTATTGCCGGAACTGGGCGCAAATAATGTAATCCAAACTACATATGCTGATTATGCTTTTAATTTAATAGGAAATAAATATAAACTTACTGATTCAGAAGAAAAATTATTATCAATAATTAATAAAAAAGATGAAAAATCTGATGATGTAAAAAATTCTTTTATTGTAAAATTATCATCCTTTAAGGGTTCTCTTACATTTATAAATATTTTATTAAGATACATAAAAAACATTGAAATAAATTATATCCCAGAAGAAGATTTTAAGTTGGAAGGGCATTTACTCATGAGTGTCAAAGAAATAAAAAATATACTTTTAAGGGATTATAATCATCTGCCTCTGTATAAAAGATTTGAACAAATTGAAAAGCATTTAAAATTTCGTTTAGATAAAGAAAAGAGCAATATATATGAGAAAGTAAAATATTCTTATGATAAAAAAATTGAAATAATAAGATATAATGAGCCAGAAAGTGAAGAACGACGTCTTTCTATAGTAGAATTATTAAATATTAGAGATTCTGTATTGCTAAAAGTTAAGAAAAATACAAAAACAGCTATAAAAGATTACATGTGCAAATTTGTAAAAAGAGATTTGTTTGATTACTACAGGGATATAATTACAAATAAAGAAAATTTAAATAATTTTAGTCTTGGAAAATTAGACGAAGAATTTGTATCATTTATAAGTCAACATTCAGGAGATATTCTAAATAACAAAAAGGTTGAACTTGAAGATTTAGCCCCTTTACTATATATTAAGCATAGGATTATGGGGTTTGATGACAAAGTAAACATTAAATATGTTGTCATAGATGAAGCACAGGATTTTAGCCCTTTTCAGTTTTATGCACTTAAGAAGATATTTAATACAGACTTTTTTACAATACTTGGAGATTTATCACAGGGAATACATTCATATAGAAGTATCAAAGACTGGAATGTAGTTTTAAATAAAATATTTGATTCTGACAACAGTCAATATCTTAAATTAGAACAAAGTTATCGTACAACTATTGAAATTATGGATTTAGCAAATGAAGTAATCAAATTGATTCCAAACGAGGAATTAATATTGGCAAAACCCGTAGTAAGACATGGAGAAAGCCCATCTATTATTAAATTTAAATCAAAAAAAGAAATATTAAATGAGGCAGAGAAAAAAATTGTACAATTGATTTCAGAAGGATATAAATCGATTGCAATAATTTGCAAGACTCCTAAAGAATGTAAAACTGTACATGATGAATTTAAGAAAAACAAACAATTAAATATTAAACTCCTTGTAGGAAAAGAAGAACAATATGATAACACCATTGTGATAGTTCCGTCATATTTATCAAAGGGACTTGAATTTGATGCAGTCATTGTTCTAAATATAGATGATGTATATAATGAAGATGAACTTGATTTGAAATTATTATATGTTGCAATGACAAGAGCTCAACACAAACTATTTATTTATTACAAAGAATGTAACAATAATTTGTTAGATAGAGTGGTAAATATATAAAATGTGCAGGAGGATATATGTTTAATTATAAAACGCTCGAATCTACAAATATTGAAATTTTACACTAAACATTTGATTAAATTTAAATTTGAGGAAATACTAAAAAACCCTGTAATCAGGGTTTTTTTAGTGTTAATGTATTGAGTTTTTGCCCAAAGTAGAGTTATCTGTAATATTATTATTAGATATGTCTTCTTTGTTTGACTTATTATTTGCTAAATTTTTAATTGTAGGTGCAACAGCATAAACAGCTGCAGCACTTAAACCTAAGCCAATTAACAAACCTCCAGTAGTTAATGTTTTGTTCATTTTCATTTTCATATTTTTTCACCTCTTTATATTGTAGTTTTTCATAATAATACTTACATATACACTTTTACTATGAAAATTCATTGACAAAATTGGAAAACAAAAGATAACTGCATAAATAGATAAAGTTAACGTTATAAATGGTACTTTTACATTATTTTTTTAAAAGATTGTAAAGAATTGCAAATTGTAATATAATATAAATGATGAATTAAGAAATAGTAAGGGGGATATATATGGTTAAATTTGAAAAAATGACTATTGATGATTTAAAAGAACATATGGATTTACAAAGAAGAGCTTTTTTACCCTTATTAGCAAAGTATCAAGATGGTAATTTCAGTCCTGCGAACATTACCGAAGACAAAATGAAAAAAAGAATTGAAAATCCTAAAGGGATTTATTTAAAGGTTATAGTGGATAATTTAAGCGTAGGTGGAATATATGCACATGAGTTTAATAACAGAACAAATGAAATGTATTTGTCCACCATATATATTTCTCCCCATATGCACGGGCATGGTCTTGCTCAGGAATCATTAAAATATTTAGAAAAAGTATGCAGTGAAATAGAGACTTGGTGGCTTGAAGTGCCGGAAGGTGAAAATAAAAATAGACATATTTATGTATAATTTGGATATCAAAATACAGGAAAAAAAATAATAATGAATGATAAGCTTACCTTACTTATATATAAAAAATAAACAACTATGGATTTATCACATACAAGAGGTGAGTAGATAGACATTTTTCAAAGATAGGGAGTTATTTATGAAAGTTATAACAAAGAACAGCATTTATATAATTGATGTAAAAAAGAAAATTGTGACAGGCGGGGTACTTGCAGACAACAAATTACATTATGACCATATAGGCGCTGTGAATAAAGGTCAAAGATTATTTTTTTATGATTATAACGGTAATATTTTATTAAAGACTTCTCCTGTTCAGGATATAACAGCTTCATTATTTGATGATGAATTTGTCAAGTAATACTAGAATACGCTTAGAATAAAACTACATTATTTTTAGGAGAATTATATGAAGATATCACGTGAATGTATATACTGTCTTGCAAGACAAGCAGTGGAAATAGCTGAAGAAGCGACAACTAATTTAACAATGCAAGAAGAAATAATAAAAAGGTCTTTAAAAGAATTAGGAGAAATGGATTTCAATGAAACTTCACCTCAAATAGCCTTTAGGATGCATCAACATGCTAAGAATATTACTGGCATTAATGATCCATACATAAGATTGAAGGAGCAGTACAATGAAATTGCTAAAGAAATTTATGATAGAATTGTAGAAGAGAAATGGTTAGAAAAGTCGGAAGATCCCTTTGATATGGCATGCAGACTGGCTATTGCAGGAAATATTATTGATTTTTCAGTTGGACTTAAATTAGAACATTCAGACGTAGTTAAATCAGTTGAAGATAGTATAAAACATGATATTTTTGGTACAGGAACAATTGCTTTACGAGAAGCAGTAGAAAAGGCAAAGAATATTATGTATATTGCTGATAATTCAGGTGAAATCATATTCGATAAATTTCTATTAGAAAACCTTCCGGTAAATAAGGTAACATACGTTGTAAAGGGAGGACCAATAGTTAATGATGCAACTATGTGTGATGCCATAAGCACAGGTGTTACGGAGCTAGTAAAAGTAATTGATAACGGCCATAATGCACAAGGAACAGTGTTAAGTGATTGTTCAAGTTCATTCAACAGTGAATTTGATAAAGCAGATCTTATTATAAGTAAAGGACAAGCAAATTTTGAAACATTGAGTGATATTAAAGATAAAAAGATATTCTACCTTTTGCGGGCAAAATGCAGTTCAGTTGCCTCTGCAATTGGATGCAACCGAATGGATTATGTATTGACAAGTTACTAGCTGAAAATAATTATAGAAATTATCTAGTAATTTAGATTGTTATTTCAAAATCTATTAAATTAATCTTAGAAAAATACTTGAAATTAAATTAATAATGTAATAAAATAAATTAGTTGAAAATTGTTGCAATTTATTATATCATAAAGCAAGCTAGAAAACGGCTTGCATCACAACGATTCAATAAATACATCAAGACAAAGACTTATGTCTTTGTTTCCTCTATTGTGTGTTTATTATATCATAAAGCAAGCTAGAAAACGGCTTGCATCACAACGATTCAATAAATACATCAAGACAAA
>SWCH01000914.1_pt1 | contig 10351 bp, 8 predicted proteins | sample 4690051 | NCBI WGS metagenome assembly SWCH01 (sample SAMN10267282, study PRJNA491770) | bioreactor metagenome | isolation source: DHS bioreactor inoculated with | place: Japan: off Shimokita Peninsula | reverse complement strand
TTTTTTGGAAGTTATCTATTAAATAATAAAATAGTATCTAATGAACAGCTTATAGAAGCATTGGAAATAAGCAAACAAACTCGTGTGAAATTAGGTGTTTTAGCTATTAATGCAGGATATATGACTGCTGAACAAACAGATGAAGTGCACGATATCCAAGCAACGGTTGACAAAAGAATAGGTGATATTGCAGTAGATATGGGGTATATGACTTCTTCACAAGTAGATGAATTGTTGTCATCACAAACTACAGGATACTTATCATTAGGGCAAGCACTTGTTGATAAAGGCTATATGACAAATGCTAAATTTGAAAAAGCCATTAGTGATTATAAAAATGAAAATAAAATAGAATATTTAACGAAAAATGTTGAACAAAATGAAAAGATAGATGAAATTTTTAATCGTTTCTTTAATTTTAATCCTTCACCAAATACTAAATTGTACAGAGAATATATAACTTTGCTTTTTAGAAACATTGTAAGATTTATTGGAGATGATTTTATTCCATTAAAGGCTTCAATTGTTCAAAATTATTCTTCAGATTTATTGGTTACACAAGAAATAACAGGGGATTTTAATGCCCTTATTGCATTAAGCTGTACTGAAAAATCATTTATTAGCTTGGCTTCAAGGTTTGCAAATGAAAATTTTACAAAATTAAATGAATATGTAAATGCTTCTGTCGGAGAATTCTTGAATTTGCAGGATGGCTTATTCAGTGTTAATATGTCTAATGAAAAAGGTCTGGAACTTGATCTTAAGCCTCAACAAATACATAGCAATATGGAGCTTAAAAACTTAAATAATGCGTACCTTATTCCAGTTAGTTTTACATTTGGTAAAATAGATTTTATTATTAGCTCTAATAATCCATTAAATAATCAGTAATTTATTTATAAGTTAGGACAAGATAAAAATGGCAAGTTATATTATATTTCTTGCCATTTTAAAATACTATTCTGTTGAAAATTACAATAAAAGTTGATATTATTGCTAAACTAATTTTTAAGGAGATATATATGAACAATGTTATAAAATTAATAAAAGAACATACTTCGATTAGGAAGTTCAATGATATAAAAATTTCGGATGAACAAATAAATTCTATTATTGAGGCTGCTATGCGTGGTGCTACAGCAGGAAATATGATGTATTATAGTATTATTAAAATTCAATCAAAAGATTTATTATTAAAGTTATCAAAAAGCTGTGACAATCAACCATTTATAAAAGATGCAAGTTTTGCTTTATTATTTGTTGTTGATAATTATAAATGGCATAAATATTTTGAGCAACGTCAAATAAGTGAAACATTTTCTGATTACAGCGGTCCGGTAATTAATGATTTTATGCTGGGAGTTCAAGATGCAATGATTGCAGCTCAAAATTCTGTTATTGCTGCCGAAAGCTTAGGCATAGGTACTTGCTACATAGGAGATATAATGGAAAATTATGAATTTCATAAAGAACTGTTTAATTTACCAAAATATACAATGCCGGCTACCTTAGTTGTAATGGGAAATTACGATACACATCCTAAAATACGCGATAGATTTGATAAAAAATTTATTGTATTTGATGAAATGTATCCAGAAATTAATGATGAGTTTATTAATGACATGTTCTCAAAACGTGAAATGGATGACAAAGAATTTGCTAATAAGTTTTATGCTAGGAAAATTAATTCGCCATTTTTTAGGGAAATGCTTAGGTCAATTAAACTATATTTAGAAGATTGGACAAAGTAACAGTTTTTTTAGTCTTTTTTCATAATCCCTTAAATCTACAGTATAGTTTAATAGTTGCTTTTTAAAATTATGTATGTTATATTTGTTTTAATTTCATATATGGATATAATAAAATAATTACATTTCAATTATTATACTTTATATTATAAGGGCGTATGTAGGGAGGATTTTATATGTTTTTTAATTTAGATAAATGAGTAGGACACGTTGCTGAAACTACTTCAAAACAAATTTCAGAAGCCTTCGGTCGAAGGTTACAAAATACAGGAATAACAAGAATACAGTGGATTGCTCTTTACTATGTTAATAGAAATAAATTTATATCTCAAAGAGAACTTTCTAATTTGATGAATGTAAAAGATTCAAGTGCAGGAAGACTTATAGACAGACTTGAAAGAGATGGGTTAATTGAAAGAAATAGAAATGATTCAGATAGAAGAATTATATACATTAGCCTCACAGAAAAAGGGAGTAATTTAATTTCAGAATTGATTCCCTATGGTGATAAATTTAATAGTGATTTAACAAAAGGAATTAGTGAAGAAGACTTAATGATTTATGATAAAGTATTAAAGCAGATGTTATCAAATGTGTCTGAATAAGAAGATGCGCTGGAAATTATTTCGGTGCATCTTCTTATTATTTATTTAACAAAGTTCTTGACAATTATAAAATTGTTTGCTATGCTTAATATATTACTTGCTATGCTTAACATTACGCAAGCAAACAAATTCGGAGGTATAATATGTCATACAATGTAAGAGAATTACTTAATAATTTTGTGGGTGGACTGGAGAATTTATCTAAGACTAATGGAGAGAATGTTGAATCTTTCATGGGTCTTTTAGGTACAACTTATGAACCTAAATCTTTAGATTTAAAAACAAAAGAGCTTATGAGTGTAGCTATTGGATGCTATAGCAGATGTGAATATTGTATAGTTTACCATTCATACAAAGCCTTTGAAGCAGGTGCTACAAAAGAAGAAATCCTTGAAGCAGCAATGGTTTCTGTTGCATTTGGCGGTGGACCTTCTATGGCCTATTCAGTAACGTTACTAGAAGAGTGTATCAAAGAATTTGAGAATGATTTTAAATAAGACCAATATTAATTTATAAAAAGGGGCCTATGCTCCTTTTTATTTATAAAGAGCTTAAAGATGGAGGTATTATATGCTATTTGATTTAATAATAGAAAAGTTATCAGGACATGATACATCAGGAAAAGTTGGAAAGATTAATAAAGAAGCCGGTAGCGATGTAAAAGTAAATGACGTAATATTCTCAATAGAATCTGGAAAAGGAACGGTTAATTTTATATCAAAATACAATGGATTTATAGAAAACCTCAGTATAGATGAAGGTGATACAATTAAAAAGGGACAAATTGTAGGTCGAATATCAGGAGAAAAATCAAATGAAGTGGATAGTAAAAATTTAACTGAAAAAAACAATTCTAAAAAAACAGCATATTCTTTTGGTATAGCAAAACCAATAAACAAAACATACGAAGTAGATGTAGCTATAGTTGGCGGTGGTCCCGGAGGATACGTTGCTGCTATAAGGGCGGCTCAAGCAGGGTTTAAGGTTCTAATCGTCGAGGAAGATAAATTAGGTGGTACATGTCTTAACTATGGTTGTATACCTACTAAATCTCTTGTTAACAGCATTGATATAATTGATAAAATAAAAAATTCTGCTGAATTTGGTATAGAGGTTCATCCTATAAAAATATCATTAGAAAAAATAATGGACAGAAAAAAAGAAGTAGTTAATAATTTAGTTTCAGGAATAACACATTTAGTGGAATCTAATAATATCGAATATATAATGGGGAAAGCTATCGTACAAGATGAAGATACTTTAACTGTAAAAAACAAATCTGAAAACTCAGCAATAAAATTTAAAAAATTAATAATTGCTACAGGTTCAAAAACATCTATGTTACCAATTGAAGGAAGCAATGATAAAAGCATACTTACCAGTAAAGAACTGCTTGAACTTAAAGAAATACCAAAATCTCTTACAATTATTGGCGGTGGAGTTATTGGAATGGAATTTGCTTTTATATATGCTGGACTTGGTTCAATAGTTAATGTAATTGAATTTTTCCCAAGTGTTCTAAATACATTGGATGAAGATGTTATTTTACCAATCAAAGAATCAGCAGAAGAAAAGGGAATTAGAATTTATGAAAATGCATGTGCAAGTTCTATAAAATCTTCTATGGACGGATCTAAAATTGTTGAAATAAAGATAGGTGATAAAACAGAATATGTAACAAGTGAAATGGTAGCCATGGCAGTTGGGAGAAAAGCAAACATTGATTCCTTGGATTTAGATAAGCTAAATGTTAAACTAAATGAAAAGAAAAACGGAATTGAAGTAGATGAATATATGAGAACAAGCAACCCAAAAATCTATGCCATAGGTGATGTTACAAACAAAATACAGCTTGCACATGTAGCATCGCATCAAGGTATTGTAGCAGCAGACCATATAAATGGAATAAAAAAACCAATGTCTTATGATTTAGTTCCCAGTGTTATATTTACATCACCTGAGGCAAGTCAAGTTGGTGTTTCAGAAAAAGAAGCAGCTAATAAAGGTATAGAATATATTACTGGAAAATTCCCATTTATGGCAAATGGCAAAGCGCAAACTATGGGTGAAACAAATGGATTTGTAAAATTAATAGCTGATGCAAATACAAGAAAAATTATTGGTGGCTCTATTGTGGGCATACATGCTTCGGACATGATAAGCACAATAAGCAATTTAATAAATGCAGAAACTGACATAGATGATGCTTCTCACGTTATATATGCTCATCCTACTGTTGCTGAATCTATTCATGAAGCCATACTAGATTTGGATAACAGAGGAATACATTTTTAGAATAATTCTATACTGCATATAATATTTCTTATTTATTATGCTGACAGTTTCTATTGAAACACTTTTATTCCTATAGTATAATCAGATAGTATTTTCATCGACAATTATTCGATGCTATGTTGTTAGAATGAAAATAATAAATAAGTGGGAGAAACAAAATGTTTACTAATAATTATAGAATTGCAGATAAAAGTGTATGGAAAGGTCGTATAGATAGCGAAGATAATTATGATGCCTTTAGATGGCATCAGTGGATACAATACATTGATTTGTCAAAAGATGATTTACCAACATTCAAAGGGACGTTGGGATTTTGTATTATCGGATTTTGTTGTGATGTAGGAGTGCAAATTAATAAAGGTAGATTCGGTGCGGATAAAGCCCCTCGAAGTATTAGAAAAGAACTTTCAAATTTGCCATGCTGGTTTAAAGAGGAAGTTGAAATCTTTGATGCAGGTGACATTCTTGCAGAGGGTTATACATTGGAACAAAGTCAAAATTCATTAACACAAGCAGTACAAAAAATTCTAAATTTAAATCTTTTTCCAATAGTTTTGGGAGGAGGACATGAAGTTGCATTCGGTCACTATAATGGTATACTAAATTATTTATCTCAGAACAAATCAAAACCTAAAATTGGAATTATAAACTTTGATGCACATCTTGATATCAGGCCGTATCATAATGGCGGAAGCTCAGGAACAATGTTCAGACAAATAGCCGATATATGTTCGAATAAAGAATTAGAATATTCATATATGTGTGTTGGTGTGGAAAAGTACAGCAATACTGTCGATTTGTTTAAAACGGCAGATAAACTTGGTGTTTCATACATTTTGGAAAAAGATATATCAATAAGCGATGATTGGAGTTTAATTGAAAAGTTTGACAAATTTTTAAATAATCAAGAGTATATTTATGTTACAATTTGCTCAGATGTATTTTCATCAGCATTTGCTCCTGGCGTCAGCGCACCGCAGCCATTAGGATTGGACCCTGAAACAGTATTAAAATTTTTAAAATATATTATAAAAACAAAAAAGGTAGTTAGCTTTGACATAGCTGAAGTATCTCCAAGATTTGACCAGGATAATACAACTGCTAATTTAGCAAAGGTATTAATTTTTTCTGTGGTTAATACCTTATGTGAAATATACAATTTATCCGTAGATTAGCAAAATATAAATTTTTATCTTGAGAAGTGTTAAGGTACACCAAATTCCTTAGCACTTGTTTTTTATTAAAATATAATTACTAAATATTCATAAAATCTTCATAATAATATTGTATCATAAAGCAGGCCAGATAGCGGCTTGCATCACAATGATTCAATAAATACATCAAGACAAAGACTTATGTCTTTGTTTCATTAATTAATTGTATTTATTATAATATAGAAGTAAAATTTGTTGTATCTGGAGGATCACATGAAAGAAATATGCAATAAAATATTAGTTGTTGATGATGAACCCAAAATAGTTGATGCTGTAAAAGCTTATTTAGAAAATAGCGGTTACATAGTTTTTACTGCTTTTGACGGATTAGAAGCATTGCATCAATTTGAAAAAGTTAATCCTGATTTGGTAGTATTAGATTTAATGCTTCCGAAGATATCCGGAGAGGAAATTTGTCAAAGAATAAGAAAGCAATCGAGAATTCCTATAATTATGTTAACAGCTAAGGTTTTAATAGACGAAAAAATTAATGGATTTAATATAGGCGCTGATGATTATATGACAAAACCGTTTAGCCCTCGTGAACTTGTAGTAAGAATAAAGAGTTTATTAAGGAGATGTTCTGATGGAATATCACCGCTTTATAATAAAATGTGCTGGAACAACGGCAATCTTGAAATTGATATTGATAATATGATAGTAAAAAAAACCGGCAAAGAGATAAATTTAACTCCAACAGAATTTAAAATTCTATCATCAATGATTAAATATCCAAAAAAGATTTTCACTAGAGAAGAACTCATTGAAATTGCTCTGGGAATAGATTATGATGGTTTTGATAGGACAATTGATTCTCATATTAAAAACCTTAGAGGCAAAATTGAAGATGACAGTTCTAATCCAACATACATACTCACCGTCAGAGGTACTGGATATAAATTTGGTAGTGATGAAATTTAAATATTTATAGTGGAGGCAGCTATGAAGTTTAGTTTGAAAATAAAGCTTATTTTTTCTTATATTTTAATATCATTACTTTTAGTAGGTTCACTTCTCTTTACTATTAAATATATGTTTAATACACAATTTAAAAAATATGTTAAAACCAATTTAGATAAAAATAGTATTCAAATTGTAAATCAAGTTACTTCAGCTTATAGTAACAAAGGTAACCCTCCTAATGACCTAATACTCAAGAATATTGGTGAAGCTGCTTTAGCTAAAGGCCTTATATTAAGCATTAACAATAAACACGGTAAAATGATTTGGTGCATGAACTGGATAGATCAACAAATGTGCAGCAGAATGTTAATTGATATCGAGCAAAATATGAATGATGTATATCTTAATTTTGACGGTGAATACATGGAAGAATCTTATGATATAAATAAAAATGGAACTTCTTATGGAACAATTACATTAGGATATTATGGCCCGTTTTATTTTAATAATGATGATGTTTTTTTTCTGAACATGTTTAACCAAATTTTTTTATTTGGTGCTATTTTAGCTTTTTTACTTGCAATCATATTAGGTATTTTTATGGCAAGCAGGATTGGCACACCTATTAAAGAAGTTATAGAGAATACAGCAAAAATAGAAAGCGGAGACTATAACAGTTTAATTGAATTTAAATCAAATACAAAAGAAGTTGATAAACTTATATATAGCATAAACAGCCTTGCATCTACTCTTAGCCGCCAGCATGCAATCAGAAAAAGACTGGCACAAAATTATGCACATGAACTGAGAACACCGCTTGCTTCCTTACAAAGTAATTTAGAAGCAATGATTGATGGTATATGGGAGCCGAATAAAGAGCGTTTAGAAAGTTGTAACGAAGAAATTCTAAGGTTGACAAGGATGTTAAGCGGTATAGATAAAATAGCTGAAATTGAAGATAGCAGCATTGCATTGAGCAAAAGTACCTTTAATCTTTTTGAACTGGCAAATAGAATAGTATTAAATTTTGAATCATATTATAAAGAGAAAAATATAGACTTATCTGTTGAAGGGGATTCTTGTAATATATATGCGGATAAAGATAAAATAGGGCAGGTGCTAATAAATTTATTATCTAACGCCATAAAATATACACAAAGAGATGGTAAGATATTGATTTCAATTACATGTAAAAATGATATAGTTGAATTTTCTGTAATTGATAATGGTATCGGTATTGATAAAGAAGACTTACCCAATATTTTTGAACACCTTTATCGAACGGATAAATCCAGAGCTAGTGCTACAGGTGGAAGTGGTATGGGTTTAGCTGTGGTTAAAGCAATTGTAGAAGCACATCAAGGTAAAGTTGAAGCAGAAAGTGAAGCGGGTTGTAAATTTACAGTTACACTTCCAAAAACAAACTAAAAAATAACGCCTCCATCTATTGATGGAGGCGTTATTTTTTAGGGAAATTTATTATATATACGATATTGAAGTGATTTTATTGTTTTTTTTGATTGTTAGAATTATTTTCTTTATTTAAAGAACAGCAATCCAAGGGTTTATCTCCAAAACTTTCTTCGTTAGCCTCTGCTAATTTGTCAATGAATTTTTTAAACCAATTTTTCATTTTATACACCTCTTCCTATATTTGTAAGTCAACATCTTTAAAATGATCTTAATATGATGCTATATGATTAATGTGTAGATTTTATGTAGAAATTATAACATCTTATTAAAAAATGTAATTAATTTGAAACTTGTTTGTATTTATTTATATTATACCCTTAATTATTGTGATTAAAATAATTTTTTAAATTTCTTCATAAAATCTACACAGTTATTATGTATAGTTCTAAAAGTATAAGTATTGTTTTAATTTTTTTACAAACACATTATAGGAGCCAGTATATGAGTATAAAGAAAAATCGAATTAAAGTTTATGAAATGACATGTAATTCTTGTGAAAATCGTGTTGAAAGAGCTATAGAAAATCTTGAGGGTATTATATCAACTAAAGCCAGTTATAGCGGCCAATTCGCTGATGTAGAATATGATGATGAACTATGCAGTTTGGAAAAAATTAAAACTTCCATAAATGATGCAGGTTATAGTACAAAAAATTCTAAAGATTATAAATTTATGGGAATCATTATAATAGTTGCTGCTATATTGTATCTTGGGTTAAAAACTAGTGGTTTTGATATGGAATCAAAACTTAATAATGCATCTTATTTAGTTTTGTTTATGGTTGGAGTTCTTACCTCTATTCATTGTGTTGGTATGTGCGGGGGTATTATGCTCTCACAAAGCATATCTAAAGAAAGCAAAAATAAATTTGAATCAATTTTGCCTGCGTTGTTATATAATGCCGGAAGAGTCGTTTCCTATACCATTTTAGGAGGAATAGTTGGTGCTATCGGTTCAGTATTCTCACTTTCAATTACTGCAAAAGCAACAATGCAGATAATAGCCGGTGTTTTCATGATTATGATGGGTTTTAATATGGCAGGGTTTAAAATTTTTAGGAAATTTCAAATTAAATTACCTCATGCTGTATGCAATGTTAAAAATAAATCTGGATCTCCTTTTATTGTTGGTATTTTAAATGGACTTATGCCATGTGGTCCTCTTCAAACCATGCAAATTTTTGCTCTTGGCACAGGAAGTGCCTTAAAAGGTTCTTTATCCATGTTCGCATTTTCAGTAGGAACAGTGCCATTGATGCTGACATTTGGCGCATTATCAGGATTGTTAAGTAAAGGATATACGAAAAAAATTCTTAAATTAAGCGGTGTGCTTATTATAGTTCTAGGAGTAATAATGGGAAATAGAGGTCTTGCAATTGCTGGAATTAATTTAAATCCTATGACTGCGTTGGCATTAAGCAATGAAAACGTACTAGGCTCAGATATTAACTATTCTTCAAATCCAAATGTTGGGAAGGCTATTATTCAGGATGGAGTACAAATAATTAATATGACTGCCACTAACAATGGCTATACTCCCAATGCATTTTATGTTCAAAAGGGAATACCTGTAAAATGGATAATAGACGGAAAAGAATTAAATACATGTAATAATGCTATAATTGCGCGTTCTTTAAATTTAGAATTTAAGATTAAAAGCGGAGAAAATGTAATCGAATTTACTCCAGGTGATAAAGATATTAATTTTAGCTGTTGGATGGGTATGATAAGCGGAGTAATTAAGGTTGTAGATAAGTTAGATTCTGTGGATACATCTAAACCTGATTCATCATTACCTCCGCCAAGCACAGGACCTAGCTGTTGCGCAAGACCAATAGATGATAATTCTGATTCTGAAATAAGCGATCAGCCGAGCATTTATGGTGATGATATAACAAGTGTACCAACAGAAGAAATTATTAAAAAAGCTGTTGGAGAAGACCCAAAATTCACCTTTACCGGTATAGGCTATGAACTTAAACCATTAATTGCAGTTACAGAAGTCAATAAAAAAACAAAATTAACCTTCGATTTAAACAGCTTTGATGATACTGAAGGTGAATTCAGTATAGTAAAAGGATCAACAGGAGAACCAATTGCATCTTTTACAGCTG
>SWCH01000702.1_pt1 | contig 10384 bp, 10 predicted proteins | sample 4690051 | NCBI WGS metagenome assembly SWCH01 (sample SAMN10267282, study PRJNA491770) | bioreactor metagenome | isolation source: DHS bioreactor inoculated with | place: Japan: off Shimokita Peninsula | reverse complement strand
ACATCAAAGCTTACGCCTCTTATTGCTTTAACCTCGCCTAAGTGAGTGAAAAAAGATGTTCTCAGATCTTTAACTTCTAATAATTTTTCTGCCACTTTCATACACCTCACTTTACTTTCTTTGTTTTGGGTCTAATGCATCTCTAAGACCATCGCCAAATAGATTAAATGCTAAAATAGTAATTGATATTGCTATAGCTGGGTAAAACAGCTGGTATGGATAAGTAAACAACCCTGCCAAAGCATCATTACACAAAGCACCCCATGAAGCTTTTGGTGCTGATATACCTAAGCCAACAAAGCTTAAGAAAGCTTCGGTAAATATTGCATGGGGAACCTGCATTGTTACTGATACCATTACCGGCCCCATTATATTAGGAATTAAATGTTTTAACATTATTCTTTTTGTAGAAGCTCCCAAAGTTTTAGCAGCTAATACAAATTCTTGCTCTTTAAGACTTAAAACCTGCCCTCTTACTATTCTCGCCATACTTAGCCAATGAGTTATACTTAAAGCCACTATTATTGTACCAAGACCAGGTTTCATAATTACCATTAGAAGTATTACATATAACAATGTAGGTATAGAACCAATTATATCAACTATACGCATCATAACATTATCAATACGGCCTCCAAAATAACCTGCAATACCACCGTATAATACACCAATAATAAAATTAAGAAATGCTGCTACAAACCCTACGATTAAAGATATACGACCACCGTATATAACTCTGATGAACATATCTCTTCCTAAATAATCTGTACCAAATATATAGGTTTTATTTCTTATAGTTTTTGTAGGTAATATTTCTTCTCCTTCAAATCTTACTTCAATTTTTTTAGCATTATCTAAATTATACTGTGCTTCTACAAGATCTATACTAGGATCTTTTTTAGCTTTTTTCTCTAAAGCTAAAAACTCCTTTTTAGCTTGAAAATACAAACTATAATCTACAATTAATTCTTTTCCTTCAAAATCGTAAATATACATTCTGTTAGCTTGATCATCTTTTTTAATTTTATACATCTGTAAAAGCTCTCCGTCTTTTGAAACCTCTATAGCTTTATAAGCCTTAGTAACATATATATAATTACCATCACTTATTTCATAAACTTCAAGTTTTTGAGGTATATTAGAAAAATCAAGTACCTGATCCGAGTATTGGATTGGCCAAAACAAAGGTACAAATATTGCCATCAAAACAATTGTTAATATAATTATCAAAGATATAACCGCAACTTTGTTTTGTTTTAATCTTCTTGCTGCATCCTGCCAATATGTCAAACTTTTTCTGGATACTTTCTCAGCATCTTTTTGTGATTTATCTAATTTTTCCCACATATCAGGAGATATTTTTTTGTAATCATCCATTATGCTTCCTCCTAATCGTATTTTATACGTGGATCAATTAAAACATATATTATATCCACAATCAAAACTGCAGTAATTAAAAATATACCAAAGAATACAGTTATACCCATTATAAGTGTGTAATCTCTACCTAAGATACTTGTAGTAAACAAAGAACCTATACCTGCTATACCAAATACTTTTTCAATACCAAAAGAACCTGTAACAATAGCAGCTATCATCGGACCAATATACGTTACTACCGGAATCAATGCATTCCTAAGAGCATGTTTACCTATTACCATAAATTCAGATAATCCCTTTGCTCTTGCTGTTCTTATATAATCTTGTTGCAAAACATCAAGAACAGAAGTTCTTGTAAGTCTAGTTACATAAGACAAAGAAAACATCCCTATACAAATAACCGGTCCAACAAAATGTTTCCATGTACCTACACCAAAAGAAGGTGCCCATCCAAGTTGTTTACTAAAAAAGTACAAATACCCGGTTGCAAAAACAAAGCTTGGTATCGTTGCCCCAAGGGTGGCTATAAACATTACTACCCTGTCACTAACTTTATTTTGCCGCAGGGCAGCAACAATTCCGAGAAATATTCCAACAACTATTATAAGTAAGGAAGCCCAGCCCCCTATCTTTAAAGAATATGGGAATCCCGCTTTTATTATGTCTTGAGTTGTGAGACCAATTTTGTTAAAAGACACACCAAAGTCTCCTTTTAGAAAATTTGTCATATAGGTTAGATACTGCTCGAACTCAGGTTTATCCAATCCATATTTAGCATACACTGCTTCTTTTACTTTTGGAGTCATAGCACGTTCTGAAATAAATGGATCTCCAGGTATACTTTTCATCAATATAAATGTTAATGTCATAATAAACCATATAGTTATTATTGATGAAAAAATTCTTTTTAATATATATCTTCCCACTATAATATCTCCTCTCTTTATTAAAATAGTAGTACCTAATTATAGCACATAAAAAATACAATATCAATATTTTAGTTTATTATGCGGAAAATGTTTTTTTATACGTGCAATCGTTTTTTATCGATTGTAAACGTGTTCAAATAACAGTATTTTACGCTTTCATCTATAATTCGACAACTATTTTTTTGTATATAATTTCACTTGGTTTTATAAAATATCGCATGTTCAGAATTTTTTTCCGCATTCATTTGCCTTATTTTGTAATTATTTCAAAGACATATTTTACCTTTCAAACAACCTTGTTTTTATAGAAACATATCCCTATTTCAAACTTAATATATACTAAACATTTTTTATAAATACAAACCATTTTATATGTAAAAAAATCTACTTAATTTTTTTTAATAATTGACAAATAAAATAATATGTATTTTCAATAGATTTAATACTTATATGCTCATTTGGAGAATGCACATCCCATGTATCAGGTCCTATTGATATTGCATCCAGCCCTTGTACTTTTTTCATCAATAGACCGCACTCCAATCCTGCATGTATAGCCCCTACTTTTGGTTCTTTATTATATAATTCTTTATAGGTATCTATGCATAAATCCCTAATTTTAGAATTTTTCGCATATTCCCATCCGGGGTAATATTTACCAACCTCACATTTAACTTCTAATATTTCAGCTAATTGTTTCATCATAGGCTCAACACCATGAGTTAGCAACGTTTCAACAGAACTTCTCGAACTGTTGTCTATATTTACAAAATTATCTTCTGTTGTTATTACACCCAGATTATTAGAACTTATAACTAAATCAATTACCGTGCTCCTTGACAATATTCCTGATGGTATAATATTTATAGCAGATACAACTTTTTTAAAGCAATCTTTTTTCATTGGAATTTCTTTAGTGTTTGTTTCTTGAACAAATACATTGATTGATGAATCAGTAAACGCAAATTCGTTTTTTAGCAGCTTATCCCAAAATCCTATTTTATCGTTGACCTCGTCTATTTTATCAGTTGTAACAACTGCATACGCTTCACGAGGTATAGCATTGGTTTTTGAGCCTCCGTTAATTCTTACCAAATCAACATCATCTATAATATCATATAAAACCCTACCAAGTATTTTATTTGCATTTCCTCTTTCTTTATGTATTTCTGCTCCTGAGTGCCCTCCTAAAAGTCCTTTTACTACAATTTTATAAGCTGTTTTTTCATCTGTATTTTGCTTAATTACTGGAATCTTAAATAAAATATCACATCCACCTGCACATCCAGATGTAAAAATACCTTCTTCTTCGCTATCCAAATTCAGTAGATATTTACTTTTAAATATACTCCCATCTACTTTCATAGCACCAGTCATTCCTTTTTCTTCATCAACTGTAATAAATACTTCTAACTCAGGATGCAATAAATCATCAGAATCTAATATAGCTAAAGCTATTGCAACTGCAATCCCATTATCCGCTCCTAATGTGGTTTCTGTAGCATATATGCACCCATCGATTATTCTTAATGCTATAGGATCTTTTTCAAAATCATGTTCAATACCTTCATTCTTTTCACAAACCATATCCATATGGCCTTGAATCATAACTACAGGAGATTTTTCATATCCTTTAGTAGCAGGTTTTCTGATAATAATATTTAAAAATTCATCTTGTATTACATCCCAGCCTTTATCCTTAGCTAAATTGAACAAATAATCAGATATTCCTTTTTCATTTCCGGAACCTCTTGGAATTCTAGTTACCTCTTCAAAATAATAAAATACCTTTTCAGGTTTTAAATTTTTTAAAACTCTTTCCATTTTATTTCCTCCTGTTAAGATTAGTTTATTTACAAAGATACAAAGAACAACAGTTGTTCAATAGTTCGTCTATTGTTCCACCATTGTTCTCTTATCATTCTTCCTATCTTTCTATTCTACATTTCCAATTCTATTAAAAGGGAAAAATCTAAATAAAACTTTACCTATTATCTGATCTTCAGGTATATATGGATTATCCCAAAATCTTGCATCATATGATATAGGTCTGTTATCTCCTAGAAAAAAATAACAATTATCAGGTACCTTGAAAGTTTTTGCCTGTCCTGTCGATTCTACAGCATATGGTTCATCTATCTTTTCTCCGTTGACAAATACGCTTCCGTCCTCTTTTACATCAACAGCATCTCCAGGAAGGCCAATCAATCTTTTCACCAGCCTCTTATTTTCTAATTCTATAGACCTGAATACTAGTATATCTCCCCTTTGCACATTATCTATGTTGAAAATTTCATTAACATAAAGTCTGTCTCCGGGAATAATTGTGTCCTCCATTGAACCGGTTGGAACTGTTACTAATATAAAAACAAATTTATTTAGGAAAAGCACAATAACAAGTGCCACCAATATAGGTATAATCCATTCTTTTACAAAATACTTCATAACTCCACATCCATTCTTTTTTATTGTTATTTTTATTTACAGAAGTATTTCATTAAATACCCTTAAAAAATTACCGCCTATTATAAGTTTAACTTCCTCTTCGGAAATTCCTCTTTTTAAAAGTTCTTCTGTCAGTAATATTGCTTCTGCGTGAGATTTCAGTCCATCACTGTTATGTGGCTGAAATTTAAATTTAAGTTCACTTTCATAATATCCGTTGCAAAGGTCAAATCCATAACCAACATGTTTTGCTCCAACTAAATTAACAATGTATTCAATATGATCGCAAAGTTTTACAATCGGATCTTCTCCTTCTTTAACACCAGCTATATTTAGATATGCATTCAAACCTATAACGCCATTCCTTTCAGCAATTGTTTTGATTTGTTCATCTGTAAGATTTCTCATCTTATTATTTATATTACGCACACATGAGTGAGATGCTATAAATGGATTCTTGGTAAATTTGACCACATCCCAAAATCCTTCGTCATTTAGATGACTTACATCTATTAACATATGCATATCTTCCATTTTTTTTACTACTTCTACGCCAAACTTAGTAAGTCCTCCCTTTTGGCCTTCTTCAACAGGGTTAAAAGAACAACCATCAGCTACATAATTTCTCCTGCTCCAAACCAATCCGGCTGCTCTAACTCCTAATTCATAAAAAATTCTTAAAAGACCTATATCATTAACTATTGGTTCTAATCCTTCAAATGATAAAATGATTGCAATTTTATTTTGATTTATTGTGTTATTGAGTTCTTTTTTAGTCTTGACTAATACCACTTCTCCATCACAGGTTTCTATATCTTCCATCAAAGCCTGTATTTGTCCTAAAGCAACCCTCAGTGCCATTTCAGGCAAAAATATATCATCAATATACAATGATGATACAATTATATTAAATCCTGCCTTTTTAAAGTTTTCAAGATAATTTCGTTTAATTACTTCTTTTTCACCTGCCCTGTATCTATTATATATTTCTCCCGCAAGATCTAAATGAGTATCAACTACAACAGAATTCTTATGTAACTCTAAAGCTTTTTCTTTATAATTCATTTCAATCTCCTTTAATGCTGATATTAATTCTATTATAGTTACTTTATAATTATTTTACAAGGAAATTTTTGAACAATGGGATAACAACAGGGGAGCAATGGTTTAATAACTGCTCACCAATCGCTCCCCTGTTGTTTATCTATTGTTTAGGGCATACTATTTGAATTTCTTTTGTTGCCTTATTTAAAATTTCATTACCGTTCTCGGTTACTGCAACAATATCTTCTATTCTCATTCCGACTTTTCCTGCTATGTAAATTCCAGGTTCAATGCTAAAAGCCATTCCTTTTTCAAGATGTCTGTCATGACTTGCTTTAATGTCTGGAGCTTCATGAACCGAATATCCTATACCATGACCTAATCTAGTAAAGAAATATTCCCCATAACCGGCATTTTCTATAATTTCTCTGGCTGCTTTATCAACATCAGGTATATATGCTCCTTCTACTGCTGCTTTTTCTCCTGCTTCTTGTGACTCTAGAACAATCTCATATATTTTCTTTTCTTCATCAGTTATGCCACCTACAAACACGGTTCTTGACATATCTGCACACATATTGTTGTATTTACAGCCCCAATCAAGAACTATAACATCTTTTTCTTCTATAACTCGCTGATTGTCATTATAATGCGGATAAGAAGAGTTTGACCCTGAACATACCATTGTAAATCCTTCATCAGCACCCTTAGCTTTAAAAATTTCATTCATTTTATTAGCAATATCAACTTCTTTTATACCAGGTTTAATGAATTTCAAAAGTTCTTCATATGATTCATCTGTTATTTTTGAAGCCATCCTAAGGTTTTCAAGTTCTTCTTCATCTTTAATCATACGCATTTCTTCAAGAATAGGTTTACCATTTACAAATTTAACGTCTATTGCTTCCATAATTTGAAGTATTAAAATGGCTCTTTCAGTAGAATTAACACCTATTGTTTTTCCTATTAATCCATTTTCTTCAAATGCCTTTTTCACTTTATCTGTAAATACGTCTCCGTCAAACCAACCATAAACATTTATATTAGGTCCTAAAACTTCCTGAACTTCCGCAACTGTTAACAGATTACATATAAAAAAATACGTTCCGTCTTTTTTTATTATTAAAGCTTGAAATCTTTCACACAAATGTGTATTATGACCCATTAAAAATTCCATTTCTTCTGATGGTGCAACAAGTAACGCATCTAAATCCCTTTTTTGCAAAATTGACACGAGCTTATCTAAATACTTCTTATTCATTGAATGCCTCCCCTTTAAATAGTAATAATTTCTAGATTCTTAACATAATTATAAATCTACCAGTAGTAAATAGCAATCAAATCTTTATATTTTTGATTAGTTCATCAATTGTTGCGTTGTACATGCAATGTTCAATCTGCAAATATTCAATATTTACACTACTGAAGGTTCTAAAAGTAAATTTCCTGTTTTAAATCTATTCAAATTCAGCATACTTACATCTATGGTAGGTTCTTCACCCAATATCATTTCGGACATAACTACACCGGTTATCGGTCCAAACATAAATCCATGACCGCTGAATCCAACTGCCATATAGAATCCTTCCACATCCTCTGCTTTATCGTAAATTGGTTGTTTGTCAGGTGTCATATTATAAAGTCCAGCCCACTGTCTGATAACTCTTAGTTTAGAAATCGGCGGAAGTATGTCATCTACAGTTTTGGCCATTTCTTCAATAAAATGCCAGCTGGATGTTATTCTTAAATCTCTTGGTTCATTTTCATCACCCCTGCCCATTATAAATGATCCATGGGGAGATTGCTGTACATATAAATTAAGTCCAAAAGCCATAACCATAGGTCCCTGCATTGGCTCTACAGGCTCAGTAACAAGAATCTGGTGCCTTTCAGAGTAAACAGGTATATCCACTCCTACCATCTCGCTGATATTTTTTGAAAATCCGTTAGTTGCGTTAACTACACAATTTGTCGATATATATCCTTTATCAGTTTCAACACCGACTACTTTATTGTTTTCAACCTTTATTCCTGTAACTTCTGTAAAAGTATTAAATTCTACTCCAAGTTTTTTTGCAGCAGAATAAAATGCGTCCGTAGTATGGAAAGGATTTAAAAAACCATCTTTTTCACAAAACGCTGCACCCTTTAATAAATTGGTATTCAAATAAGGAACAATTTCCCTTGCTTCTTCTAGGCTTACCATTTTAGATGGAATTCCACATGCATGCTGAACTTCTATATTTTTTTTAAACTGCTCAATTTCTTTATCTGTATCTGCAATTAAGAGATACCCTTTTTGTTTAAATTCAACATCTCTCTTGTATTCAAGTATTTCATTAGCATTCTCATAAAATTCAATGCTCTTTTTTCCTATTTTACAGTTCATTTCAGTTCCCCACTGCATCCTTACACCTGCACCACATCTGCCGGTAGAACCGCTGCAAATATAATTTTTTTCTATAACAACTATATTTTTAACACCTTTTTTCGCTAGGTTATAAGCAATTGAGCATCCGGAAATTCCAGCGCCTATAATTACTATTTCTGCACTATTCTTCATTTTTTCTGCCCTCCTCTGCTATCAAACCTAATCTTACTCCTACTACAGGAGGTCTAGTAGTCTGAAATTTAACATCTTTAATATTTTGTCCTGTACTTAAAGCAATTTCCCTCATTACTAACTGGCCGCAGGTTTTTCCTTGGCATGGCCCCATACCTATACGTGTTATTCTTTTTATTTCATCATATGTTACATAGCCTTCTTTTATTAAATCTCTTACTTCTTTTAAAGTAACATCAGAACATCTGCAAATAATTGTATTTTCATCCATTTGACTACCCCTCAACCTTAATATTTCTAAAATCATACATATAATTTCTATCCACCTCAACTGTAATTACAGGTGTTCTATCAAAAGATTTAGGATTTAATACCTTTAGTACTTTTACGTCAGTTAAATACTTTCCTTCCCTGCTTAAACCTTTTACCATTTTACCTTCCTCCGGAAGAGGTAAAAATTCATACGGTATCTTCATTATAACTGTGTCATTTGATTTTGAACCGTCAACCACCATAATTGCAAGTCCGGGACATTTACTTAAACATATTGCACATCCTGTACAATTATCAACTTTTATTTCTGGTATATTGTTTATATCTTCACCAACGTTTATAGCATCAAATTTACACGCTGTCTGACATGGATTACATGGTATTTTATTATAACACTCCACAACCGCAACGGGACCTTTATTTATTCTATCCAACGAAGGAAATTTTTCCATAATCATTTCTTTGCTTGGTACTCCTGTTTGTTCAAACATATTACCCTCCTTGTTATCTTACTATCTGCTCTATTCCTGCTAAAATATGTTCTCCTACAGGACCTGAACGAAGTTCACTCAATTGTTTTAAATAATCCATTTTTTTATCTTCAAAATCTTCGGCTTTATGGCCAATTTTAGCCGCAGCACACAATCCTGCTAAATATCCCTCAACCATAGCAGCACTTGCCTCTTCAACACCTGTTGTGTCACCTGCAACAAATAAATTTTCAATTGTTGTTTCATAATCTTCATTTCTAACAGGAACCGTACCGCTCAGCTGAGGAATATATTTCATTTCACATCCACTCATTGACAGCAATTCATTCAGAGGTGTTAATCCTACTGAAATGCACATTACATCTACATCAAATGTCTGTTCAGTTCCATGTATCTGTTGAAATTTATTATCTAACTTACATACCACTGCCTTTTCAAGATAATCTTTGCCTATTGCCTCTTTAACTGTGTGTCCTGTTAAAATCGGAACTCCTGTTCTCCTTATTTTAGAAGCATGAACTAAATATCCTCCAATTTTAGGAGCTGCATCAAGTATTGCCACTACTTCTACTCCTGCTTGCATCAGTTGGTAGCTAACTATTAAACCAATATTTCCTGCTCCAACCATTAGAACTTTGTTTCCAGGTTTAACACCATATACATTCATTAATGTTTGAACTGCACCTGCTCCGTAAATTCCAGGCAAATCATTGTTTGGAAATGCGAGAGACTTTTCAAAAGCGCCTGTGCAAACTACAACAGCCTTCGGTTTTATTTTAAAATAATTATCTTCTTTATGTAATGCTGTAATAATTCCATCTTCATATATTCCTACAACTGTTGTATTTGTCATGATTTCAACATTTTCTTCGTATTTTTTTAATTCATCTAATAAAATATCAGTAATGTCAATTCCTCTTGTAGATGCATATTGCTTTTCTGAACCAAAAAACATATGGGTTTGTTTTACCAGCTGCCCACCTAATGATTTATTTCTCTCTATAATAAGGACCTTTGCTCCACTTGATGCCCCGCTAATCGCTGCACATAAACCGGCAGGACCTGCACCTACTATAACTAATTCGGCCTCTTTCATACTATCACTCCTTTTCCTTCCTGTGTTTGTACTACCATTCCTTCAACTAAATCTGTTGTACAAGTTTTTACATTAGGAACACCATCTACCACCATCAAACATGATGAACAATTTCCTATTGCACAATAAAATCCTCTGGGCCTATGTAAAAACAAACTTTTTC
>SWCH01001449.1_pt1 | contig 10399 bp, 9 predicted proteins | sample 4690051 | NCBI WGS metagenome assembly SWCH01 (sample SAMN10267282, study PRJNA491770) | bioreactor metagenome | isolation source: DHS bioreactor inoculated with | place: Japan: off Shimokita Peninsula | reverse complement strand
ATTTAAGCAACAAAAAAACAAAAATTATTAACTTAATAATTTTTGCTTTTTTACAATTAATATAAATATATTTTATTGATTTAATAATCTTTTGCTTAATGCTCCCAAAATAGCAGCTATCAAAATAGAATAAAGAGGTATCATAAAAAAGTTAGTCAATATTCTGGCAGGTAGAAATATTAAGAAACCCTTTCCGTATAAAACAGATAAAAAGTAAGTGTTTAGCAGAATAGACGTAATTAATTGAGTAATGCTAACTGTAAAGATAATTTTATCTATTTTAAATTTGTTATTACCTAACGATGTCAATTTAACAGGAACATATAAATATGCGGCTACTAATACTATAAAACCTATAATGTAAATCAAACTTAATGGCTTACCATCATAAATTATCATATTTTGTTCAAAAGACATAACACCTTTAATCATGAAAGCAAAGACAAAGCCTACAGATAAAAGAGAAATAAAAAGTGTATTTAGTAAGTTATAATTGTGTTCCTTCTTCATATATTTAAAAATAAGCCCTGGAATAAATCCACTTAAGGCACTTACAAGAGTAAATCCAGGGAAAAATGGACCTCCTGGTTTAATCATAAAATTGATTATATCAGCAATAGCACCTGAACAAAATCCAATTGTAGGACCAAGAATTATACCGGAAAGCATAATTGGAATTTGAGCAAAATTTATTCTTAAAGCAGGTATTCCACCAAGTGGAATGTATATTTCAAAAACGACTTTGAGCACTAAGCTCATAGCTATAAATAGCCCAGCTCTAACAACAGTTAAAGCTGTAATTTTTCTTGCACCTAAAGTATTACTACTCATAAAAAAACCTCCTAATATTGAGCAATGCAATACTTCCGCACAATATAGGAGTGTTATTAACCTCAAATACAGCGGAAGCGACAAGATACCGCAGACTATAGTCCTTCGTTTAAGAGCGACCTCCCATCTCTTAACACTTAACGCATCTTATCTACTCTGAATAATATATAAATAATATAATTTATATTGCAATTATAATAGCACATAGTCGAAAATATGTCGATATATTTTTTTATGTTGTTAATATTTAATTTTCTTGCTATTTTAAATTATAATTTTGTCAAATAAAAGGCGAGAGCAAAATTAAAATATATTGATAAATGTTGAGATAAGGTATATACTTGTACTATAGAAGATAAAATATTATTACAGCGGTAGAGGAGGAGGTTGTTTATGGAAAAAAAAGATATTAAGTGGTCAGAATTAGGATTTAGTTATATCAAAACCGATAAAAGGTATATTTCGTATTGGAAGGATGGAAAATGGGATGACGGACAGCTTGTAGAGGATAATAAAATTTCTATAAGTGAAGGCTCAACCTGTTTGCATTATGGACAAGAATGCTTTGAAGGTTTAAAGGCATATAGTACAAAAGACGGTGGGATTCAACTATTCAGACCTGATGAAAATGCTAAAAGGATGCAAAAAAGCTGTGAAAAAGTTTTAATGCCGGAAGTACCGGTTGAAAAATTCATAGATGCATGTATGCAAGTTGTAAAGGCAAACGAAGCATATGTTCCTCCATACGGAACAGGTGCAACATTCTATCTCAGACCATTTGTTATAGGAATAGGAGATAACATTGGAGTGAGACCGGCACCAGAATACATATTTGGAGTTTTCGGTATGCCGGTTGGACCATATTTCAAGGGCGGAATGACACCTGTAAACTTTGTAACAACTAATGTTGATAGAGCTGCACCATACGGAACAGGTAAAAATAAAGTTGGAGGAAATTATGCTGCAAGCTTGCAATCTCATTTAGAAGCTGTAAAAAAAGGTTTTGCAGATTGTATATATCTTGACCCATTGACTCACTCTAAAATTGATGAAGTTGGAGCAGCTAATTTCTTTGGGATAACAAAAGATAATAAATTTATAACTCCAGAATCAACTTCAATACTTCCAAGTATAACAAAATACTCATTGCTTCATGTTGCAAAGGAATATTTAAATATGGAAGTAATACAAGGCGATGTATTAATTGACGAATTGGATAAATTTGCTGAAGCAGGTGCATGCGGAACTGCAGCGGTAATCACTCCAATAGGTGGTATTGAGCACAATGGAAAAATGCATGTATTCCACAGTGAAACAGAAGTTGGACCGGTTACTAAAAAGTTATACGAAACATTATATGGGATCCAAATGGGTGATATAGAAGCACCCGAAGGCTGGATATACAAAGTAAAATAAAAAACAAGGATTTGTACAAAGTACAAATCCTTGTTTTTTACCTTTTTATAGGAATTTGGCAACTTCCTCTTTGGTATGTTTTAAACGTAAATATGATTTTCTCATTAAATCAAAAGGTATTACAGTAAAAGACAATGATAATATTACCAAAAACTCTGTTGTGGTTAATCCATAAGATCTAAATACACTTCCTCCAAAATATAATAAAATGATTTGTATTATTGACACGAGTCCCATAATTATGACAAATGTTTTATTTTTTAATATATGTGACAATAAATTTAACCTATGGGTTCTTGCATTTAAACTATTAAAAATAGCGCAAAACATAAATAAAGCAAAAAATCCTGTCATCAAAAACTTATTATCAGGCGAGTATCTAAATATATGGTTAATATGAGGTAGCTTTAAAAATAAAATACATAAAATGGTTGTGTACAAACCAGTGAAAAATATTTGATTAGCCATGTATTTGTTGATAATTTTTTCATTTTTTTCTTTAGGTTTGTCTTCCATATATTCAGGCAAAGGTGATTCACCTGCAAAAGCAAGGCCTGCAAGAGTATCCATAACCATGTTTACCCAAAGCATCTGAACTACAGTTATTGGTGTTTCAATTCCTATAAATTGACCAATCAAAGAAATAATAACAGCACATACATTTATTGATAATTGAAATATGATAAACTTTCTAATGCTTTTAAAAATAGTTCGACCATAAAGTATTGCTTTGCCAATAGATAGAAAATTGTCGTCCAGTATAACTATGTCGCTTGCTTCTTTAGCTATTTCAGTTCCACTTCCCATAGAAAACCCTACGTCAGCTTTTTTTAATGCCGGTGCATCATTTACACCATCACCGGTCATGCCAACAACCAACCCCATTGATTGTGATAAACGTACTAGTCTGCTTTTGTCACCTGGCAATGCCCTAGCTACAACTCTAATACTTGGTAATAATTTTTTTACTTGTTCATCATTTAATTTATTTAATTCTGAAGATGTCATAATTTGGTTTTTTTCAAGATTGTTTATCAATCCTGTTTCTGAAGCTATTGACGCTGCAGTTTCTTTGCTGTCGCCGGTTATCATAACAACTTGTACACCAGCATTCAAGACTTCTTTTACGCTGCTTTTTGCATTGGCTCTAATTTCATCCTTAATTCCTACAATTCCAACTAAAACTAAATCAGAAAAACTATTATTTTTACATTCATCTAAACTTTTGTTTGAAGTAGCAAGTGTTAAAATTCTAATACCTTTAGAAGACATATCTGCAATATTTTGGTTAATATTTTTCTTCGAATTAAAATTATATATTTTACCATCTTTATTATAGTATTTTGTGCAGAATGGCAATATTTTTTCAGTTGCACCTTTTATTAGAGTTAAATTTACATCACCTGATACTTGAGACAGAGAATGCTTATTGTTGCTGTTAAATGGTATAGAAGAAACTTGTACAATATTTTCGCTTTCTACCGGATAGCATAGAGCAAAATTTAATAAAGCTCTATCTGTTGAATTTCCGCCTATTACTATTTGCTCGCTGCCATTATATCCGGGTTTTGCTCCGTTATTAAAGACAGCGGACACAAATATATATTTCCAAAGTTCTTCATTTTCTTTTAAATCGTATAAATCATCATATATATTGTTTTCACCGTCAATAAAAGTTATAACATCTAGCTTCCCCTTAGTTAAAGTACCTGTTTTATCAGTGAATAGAATATTTAGACTACCGGCTGTTTCAATTCCAACTAATTTTCTAACAAGAACATTATCCTTTATCATTCGTTTCATATTAGATGATAATACTACAGTTATCATAACCGGTAAACCCTCTGGTACAGCAACGACAATTATTGTTATAGCATATGTAACTGCCTTTAAAATATCACCTAACAATAGATACGAATTTTTCAAATAATCAGCAATATTAATTGCATTGAAACCATTGTCTATTATTATAGATTTAAACAGTGACGAAATTAATACTAATAATGCACCTGTGTATCCAAAGCGGCTAATTGTTCTTGCTAGAACCGTAAGCCTTTGTTTTAGAGGGCTGTCTTGACCTTCTTCTTGCAGTTCACGTGCTAATTTGCCATAAAAGGTCTTTTCTCCAACTCTTTGTACTAACATTGTTCCTTCGCCATTGCAAACTACACTTCCACTAAATAAAGAGTTGGCATCAAGTAGACCAGTGTCACTACTATCATTGTTATCAATTTTAGTAGCTGCATATTTGTGGGCTTCCTTAGTTTCGCCATTTAAAGTAGATTGGTCTACATCTACCCAACCGTCAATTAAAATACCATCGGCAGGAATTTTATCTCCAGATTGAAGCTTAACAAAATCACCACAAACTATTTCTGCAACAGGCAGCTCTAATAACTGGTTGTCCCTCCATACGTTACATTTAATTTTTTGTGCATCTTCCATTAGCTTTTCAAATGCAAGTTGACTTCCATATTCTGATATGCTTGAAACAAATGTTGCTAAAATTATGGATACAGCAATACCCACTGATTCATACCAATTAAAATTTTTGATAAAAAAAATCAAATTTAACCCAAGAGCTACCAATAAGATTTTAATAGTTGGATCTCCAAAACTTTCAAAATATTGCTTTAGAAATGTTTTTCTTTTGTTAATAGCTATTTGGTTTGAACCAAATTTTTGTCTGGATTTTTCTACATCGCTGGTACTTAATCCTTTGTAACTTCTAATTTTGTTTTTCACAATATGCATTTTTTCACCTCTATTATTCTTATAGTAAAATGTTATATGTATTAAATATATGAGGACAAGTATGATGCTAGTACAAAGAAATTAAAATATTAAAAAAAGACAATTTTCACATAAAGTATTGAAAAATTTGAATTATGGGTTATAATATATATTATATAAATTTTTTTAGAAAACATTAATATATAGAGGGTGGAATAATGGAAAAAGAAATATTAGTAACAGAAGATGGATATAATGAATTAGTTAAAGAACTTGAAACAAGAAAAGGTAAAACTCGAAGAGAAATATCAGAGAGAATAAAGGTAGCATTAGCAGAAGGCGATTTAAGTGAAAATGCAGAATATTCAGAATCTAAAGAAGAACAAAATAAAAATGAATCAAGAATTATTGTGCTTGAGCATACTTTGAAACATGTGAAAGTTGTTAAGCACAATGAAAAAAACAAAGATATTATTCAAATAGGAAGCAAGGTTAAAATTAGGGATATAGAGTTTGATGAAATTATGGAATATATGGTAGTTGGCGCTACAGAAGCTGATCCTGTGGCAGGAAAAATATCTAATTTATCTCCGCTAGGAACTCAGCTTTTAGGTAAGAAAAAAGGTGAAAATGTCGATGTAACATCACCAGGTGGCATTGTAAAATATGAAATTGTTGAAGTAAATTAAAGACCACGTTAAGCTTTATAATATATAATTATAAAGCTTTGTTTTTTTGTTATAATATAAATAAAAATTCTTGAAGAATAATAAAATTAATTGTATAATTAATTAATGTAAATGAAAAGGGGACAAAATGAGCGAAAAAGATAATATAAGTACTGTAAAAAAAACTAGTATTGGCGGTCAGGCTTTAATTGAAGGAATTATGATGAAAGGCCCCGACAAGATAGCAACTGCAGTTAGAAAACCAGATGGAGAAATTATAGTAAGAGAAAATGATATAAAACCTATATTTAAACATAAATTATTAAAACTTCCAATTATAAGAGGTTCGTTTGTTCTTATAGACTCTTTGATAAATGGTGTAAAAGAACTTATGTATTCAGCAGAATTTTACGGCGAAGAATATGAAGAAGATGCGGTAGATAAATTTTTAAAAAAGGTTTTTAAGGAAAAGGCAGATACAGCAATAATATATGTTTCAGTTTTTTTAGCATTGCTTTTTTCTGTTGGGATATTTATACTTGGGCCTTCATTTTTAGCTAATTTTCTTAAAAATGTAGTAAAAGGAACTTTTGTATTAAATTTGGTAGAAGGTATAGTCAGAGTAGGGCTATTTATTTTATATGTTTTCCTAATATCAAAATTAAATGATATTAAAAGAGTGTTCATGTACCATGGAGCAGAACATAAAACCATTCATTGCTATGAACACAGGGAGGAATTAACAGTAGATAATGTAAGAAAATATTCAACACTTCATCCACGCTGTGGAACCAGCTTCATGGTAAATGTGTTGTTAATAAGTATAATAGTGTTTTCGTTTTTTGGATGGCCAAATCCTGTAATGAGGGTTGTGATTAGACTTGCAACTTTGCCTATAATTGCCGGATTGTCATATGAATTAAATAAATATGTGGGAAGATGTGAAAGCGATAATATTTTTACTAAGATGATTACCTACCCAGGATTTTTAGTTCAAAAAATTACTACAAGTGAGCCTGATGACTCAATGATTGAAGTTGCAATTACTGCAATGGAGAGGGTAATACCTCAAAATGGAGAAGATGATAAATGGTAAAATGTACAATTGAAAAATTGTTAAAAGATGGATTAAATATGATTGAGAAAAGGGACTATAACAATCCCTTTCTTGATGTCCAATTAATTTTATCACATTTAATTAATAAAGACAGAATATATTTGCATATGAATAAAGATGAAGAGGTAGAAAGCGATGTATCAAAAAAGTATTATGATATGGTTAAAAGGAGAAACATAGGTTATCCTTTGCAATATATGATAAATTCACAAGAATTTATGGGACTTGATTTTTTTGTGCAGGAAGGTGTTCTTATACCTAGGCCTGACACAGAAATATTAGTAGAGAAAATTATAAATATAGTAAATCATACTGAACTGAGAAATAAAACTATAAAGATACTTGATATAGGAACTGGAAGTGGGGCAATTGCTTTGAGCCTAGGATATTTTTTAAAAAATTCATTAGTTACTGCTATTGATATTAGTGATATAGCAATAGAAACAGCAAGGATTAATGCAAATAAACTAGGACTGAGTAATGTTTCAATAAAAAAATTTGATGTTTTTGGAGAAATTAAAAATTTAAATACAAAATCAAATGAAAAGTATGATATAGTAGTTTCAAATCCACCATATATAGAAAAGTCTGTAATAGAAAGTTTGCAGACAGAGGTTTCAAGTTATGAACCCAAATTAGCGCTTGATGGTGGTGCTGATGGTCTTGATTACTATAGACGTATAGTTGAAATTTATGGGTTTATTCATTCAGAGGAAAGTATGCTATCAGTAGAAATAGGATATAATCAAAAAAAAGAAGTTGCAAAAATATTTGAAAATGCAGGAATATTCTCTTTAATCGAATCAGATAAAGATTTATCTGGAAATGATAGAGTTGTTACAGGATATTTCGGCATTATGTCAAAATAATAAAAATTGAATAAGGTAAACAAGAGAGGTTATTATGTTAGATAAATTAGAATTTCTAGATGGAAAATATATAGAGTTAAGTGAAAAATTATCAGATCCTGCCACATTGAGTGATTCACAAAAATTGCAGAAACTCATGAAGGAACAGGCACAAATAGAACCAATAGTTACAAAATACAAAGAGTATAAAGAAGTTAAAAATCAACATGCTGAATCAAAAGAAATGCTTAGAGAAAAGTTAGATGATGATTTTAAAGAAATGGTAAAAGAAGAAATCAGGGAACTTGCTGAAAAACAAGAAATATTAGAACAAGAACTTAGGATTTTATTATTGCCAAAGGACCCAAATGATGACAAGGATGTTATAGTGGAAATCAGAGCTGGTGTAGGTGGAGATGAAGCAGGGCTTTTTGCAGGTAATCTATTGAGAATGTATCTTAGATATGCTGAAAGACAAGGGTGGAAAACTGAATTTATGTCTATGAGTGACCAAGGAATTGGCGGTTATAAAGAAGTTATTTTTTCAATAAAAGGTAAAGGTGCATATTCTAAACTAAAATATGAAAGTGGAGTGCATCGTGTACAAAGAGTACCTGATACAGAATCAAGTGGTAGAATACACACATCATCTGCTACAGTTGCAGTTTTGCCAGAGGTTGATGACATAGATATAGAGGTAAATCCTAATGATGTTAGAGTTGATGTTTTCAGATCTTCTGGAAATGGAGGTCAGTGTGTAAATACAACTGACTCAGCTGTAAGGTTGACACATATACCTACAGGTATAGTTATATCATGCCAAGATGAGAAATCTCAGCTGAAAAATAAAGATAAAGCATTTAAAGTTCTAAAAGCAAAACTTTACGATAAATATTTACAAGAACAAAATAGTGAGTTAGCTCAAGAAAGAAAAAGTCAAGTTGGGTCTGGAGATAGAAGTGAAAGAATAAGGACTTACAATTATCCTCAAGGAAGAGTGAGCGACCATAGAATTGGATTAACTTTATATAAATTAGATGCATTTTTAGACGGTGATATAACAGAGATGATAGATGCTTTAACAACTTCAGATCAAGCAGAAAAATTAAAGCAAGTTTCTAATTAATAATTGTAATATTTATTAATTAAAAAATTTCCACCGTATAAAGCAGGAGGGAAAATGAGAATAGATAAATATTTAAAAAATGCAAGAGTAATTAAACGAAGGACAATAGCAAAAGAAGCCTGTGAACAAGGCAGGGTATTTGTAAATGGAAAATCTGCAAAACCTGGAACAGAAGTAAGCGTAGGAGATGAAATTGAAATAGTTTTTGGAACAAAACCTATGAAAATAAGAGTTGAAAAGCTTGCAGAACACGCAATGAAAGATGATGCCAAAGAAATGTATACAATTATTTAGATGATTTTAATGTTTAGATTATAAAATATTGGGTATGTATTATATTGGCTTTATATAATTGATATATAGAAGCTGTTATGTAAAATAGCTTCTATAATCATATAAAATTTAAATACGAGGTGTTATTATGGAATTAAAAGGTACTAGAACAGAAGCAAATTTAATGGCAGCATTTGCCGGAGAGTCACAAGCTACAAATAAGTATACATATTATGCTTCAAAAGCAAAAAAGGAAGGTTATGTTCAAATATCTGAATTGTTTGCAGAGACTGCACACAATGAAAGAGAACATGCTAAAATATGGTTCAAGTTATTGCATGGCGGTGGCGTTCCAGATACAGCAGCTAATTTAAAAGATGCAGCTGCCGGCGAAAACTATGAGTGGACTGATATGTATGCAACTTTTGCAAAAGAAGCTAAAGAAGAAGGCTTTGATAAAATAGCTTATTTATTTGAAGCTGTAGCAAAAATTGAAAAAGGACACGAAGAAAGATATTTAGCATTGTTGAAAAATGTAGAAGAGCAAGCAGTTTTCAAAAAAGAAGAATCAGTTGTATGGCAATGTGCTAATTGCGGACATGTGTACACAGGAAAAGAAGCTCCAAAAGTTTGTCCTGTTTGCGACCATCCACAAGCTCATTTCCAAATACTTGCTAAGAATTATTAGTATTAATAATCAGAAGGGTTTAAGCTATTTAGCTTAAACCCTTTGTTTTTTAAAGTTTTTTAAGTTGAAAGTTTCGCACTAGATTTTTCATAGCCTCAGCTTGATTAGACAGCTCTTCACTTGAAGCGGCGCTTTCTTCTGCTGTGGCAGAATTAGTTTGAATAACAGAAGATATTTGATCCATTCCAATAGTTACTTGTTCAATTGATGAAGATTGTTCCTGAGATTTATTAGCGATACCATCTATAATAGTTATAATCTTGTTTGTTTCTTCTACAACTTCTAATATTGTTTTTTCTGTATTATTAGCTATAATAGTACCATTTTGTACAGCTGTGATTGTATCTTCAATTAGTGATGTGGTATTTTTTGCTGCCTCTGCACTTTTGCTGGCTAGATTTCGTACCTCTTCTGCAACTACAGCAAACCCCTTGCCGGCTGCCCCTGCTCTTGCAGCTTCTACAGCTGCATTGAGTGCTAATATATTTGTTTGGAATGCAATGTCTTCAATTGTTTTTATTATTTTTCCGATTTCATTTGACTTATCATTAATAATATCCATTGCATCAACCATTTGCTTCATTTGCTTATTTCCCTTATCAAGCTCAGTACCTAAATAAGTTGCTTTTTTATTTGCATCAGATGCATTATTTGCGCTATGTTGAAAAGCATCGGATATTTCTTGAATTGTAGCAGCAA
>SWCH01001972.1_pt2 | contig 10599 bp, 9 predicted proteins | sample 4690051 | NCBI WGS metagenome assembly SWCH01 (sample SAMN10267282, study PRJNA491770) | bioreactor metagenome | isolation source: DHS bioreactor inoculated with | place: Japan: off Shimokita Peninsula | reverse complement strand
ATTGCGCAGGATGGATTGGATTTTTCCGTTGTCTAGGCTCATGGGCAAGAGGTCGGGCGGACCGTGACAGTGGCAGGAGGATGCATGATACCTGTATTCCACCCAGGAGTTGAATGCTCGGCATCCAGTACGTCGCGGGTGGAAAGGGAACGGATGCCCGGCCTGCAGCCCGTCGCTTAGGCTGCGCTCGCGGATGGCAGGATCACGGCCAGGGCGTCGGCGTACTGGCGGTCCGCTTCCTCGATTACGGACTCGGTGATGTCCAGGGACAGACCGGTGAGTTCCCAGGCGCGTGGTTCCAGGGGGGGCACCTGGTTGGTGGCGCTGCCCGTGAGGTGGGCGCCGGCGGCGATGACGTCGGCCAGGTGCACCATGGCCGTTTCGAGCGGGAATTCCTGCGCTTCCACCGGGCGATGGTGGTGGCGGGCGGCTTCGATGAAGGCGTCGGGGAGGTTCCAGGCCTGCATCAGTTCGGCGCCCACGTCGCTGTGATCGAAACCGAAGATTTCCTGTTCCACCTGGTGCAGGGGGCGACCGGCGCGTGCCAGTTCCAGGGCGCGTCGGGATTCCTCGGGACGCTGGTTGTAGAGCACCAGCGAGCCGATGTCGTGCAGCAGCCCGCTGACGAAGAAGCGTTCCGTGTTGGGGGCGCGGTGATGGCGGGCCAGTACCCGCGCCACCACGCCGGCGTAGAGGCTGTGTTCCCAGAACTGTTGCATCTCGATCAGCTCGTTGGGCAAACCCGCGAAGGCCTCCACGGCGCTGGAACCCAGGACGAGATCGGTGATCTCCAGGGTGCCGACGATGGTGATGGCGCGGGAAATGGTCTCGATACGGGAAGGAAAGCCGTAGAAGGAGCTGTTGACGATGCGCAGCAAGCGGACGCTGAGCGCCGGGTCCTCGCTGATCACCTGGCCGATGTCGGCCGCGGAACTGTCCGGAGCATTGAGCAATTCCAGTGCGCGCAGCACCACCGCCGGCAAGGAGGCCAGCTCCAGGGTGTCGTCGATCAGGTCGCGGGCGTCGCTCATGTGGATTCCCCCGTGCCCTGGCGACGCCGCAGGCAGATGCGCTTGAGTTCCGAAATCAGGGGATGGTCAGGGTTGGTGTTGCGGAATTGTTCTTCGATCTGCATGGACGCCTCTTGCGCCGACGGGGCGGCTGCCGCGGTGGATTCCGTTCCGGAAGGGGCGGCATCGACGTGGGTGACGCCGTGGGCGCGCAACAGTGTCAGATGCCGTGCCGTGAGCCGAACCCCTTTCCCGAGCAACACGTTGCCCTTGCTGTCCACGACTGGGTGGACGAGCACCAGCCCAGGCTGCATGTCATCGAGGCACAGGTCCATCATGGCTCATTCTAGTTATGGTCGTGGCAATGGGCGGGCATGCCAGGCATTCCGCCTCATCGCGGATCGATACTACACAAAGTTCGCGTCATGGCCAATGCCGGGACGCGGCGAACCGATGCAGAGGGTGGCGCTAAGCTGTTGTATTTATGCCGACTGGTGGTGTCCCGGGAACAAAATGCACGGCTGGGCGTCTGTATCATCATGATCGTGGCGGCGCCGCACTGATCGTGAACATTTACAGTGTCCGGCGGCTTTGCCAGAATACCGCGACGATTCGGTTTGCCCCTATAGCACTCGCATGGAGAATGTACATGAATAAGGTGATGGTGGCCGCGATGGCCGGTGTTCTGATGGGACTGAGTGGCGCGGTCATGGCGGGTGATCCCGCCGCCGGCAAGGCCAAGTCCACCACTTGTGCCGGTTGCCATGGCCCGGCCGGTGTCAGTCCCAACCCCATGTGGCCCAACCTGGCTGGCCAGCATGCCGCCTACCTGGTCAAGCAGATGAAGGCCTTCCGCGACGGGACCCGCAACGATCCCATGATGTCGCCCATGGCCAAGCCGCTCAGCGACCAGGACATCGAGGATCTGGCGGCCTACTACTCCAGTCTTTGATCCCGGCCCCTGCGCCAAAAAGCCGAACCGCGAGGTTCGGCTTTTTTATGCCCGCCCTTCCCCGCCAGCGGGTCATGAGCTGCGCCGCAAGGCGTGATTGAGGAATATCAGGGCGCTGAACAGAACCAGCGCCCCCCCCTGGTGGGCCGCCGCCAGGGTGAGCGGCACGTGCAGCAACAGGGTGGAGATACCCAGGGCCACCTGCAGCAGGCCCGTCGCCAGCACCAGGTGGAGGGCCAGGCGCGCCCGCCCGCCCAGGTCATGGCGCCGACCCCACAACCACAAGGTCACCACGCCCGCCAGGGTCAGGATGGCCAGCAGGCGATGGTTGAACTGGACCGTGGCGATATTCTCGAACAGGTTATGCCACCAGGGCTCCAGCAGCCACATCACCCGGGGTATCCAGTGGCCGTCCATGAGCGGGAAGGTGTTATAGGCAAAGCCCGCCTTCAGGCCGGCCACGAACCCCCCGGAGGCGATGGTCAGCAAGGCCCACAGGGCCAGGACCAGGGCCGGGGTCTGCAGCCGGGCATGACCCGGCGGCATGGCCCGGGGATGGCGGGGATACCAGAGATCCAGGGCCAGCCACAGCATATAGCCGTAGATCACGAAGGCCAGCAGCAGGTGGGCGGTGAGCCGGTACTGGCTCACATGGGGGTTGTCCACCAGGCCGCTGGCCACCATGTACCAGCCCATCAGTCCCTGCAACCCGCCGAGCAGGAACAGGCCCAGCAGACGCGGAGTCAGCGCGGGCGCGATGCGGCGCCGCGCCAGGAAATAAAGGAACGGCACCAGGAAGGCGACGCCGATGGTGCGCCCCAGCAGGCGATGGGCGTATTCGAACCAGTAGATGGATTTGAAGCCGTCCAGGTCCATGCCGATGTTGATCTTCCGGTACTCGGGCGAGGCCCGGTACTTGTCGAATTCCGTTTCCCAGGCCTCCTGACTCAGCGGCGGTACCAGCCCCGTGACCGGTTTCCACTCCACGATGGACAGGCCGGAACCGGTGAGCCGCGTGACGCCGCCGAGGATCACCATGGCGAATACCAGGGCGCAGCAGACCAGCAGCCAGCCGGCGAGGGCGCGATCCTGGGGGAAGGGGATATTGTGCATGGGTTTGGTGTTGGTATGGGTTCGGTGGCCTAGAGTGGCAAAGCGCGGCGTCCTTGTCCATGGAAGGCCTACAGGCGCCAGGGCAGTTCCTCCAACCGCCAGGGCGCCTGTGCGTTCGTCCGGCACAGACCATAGCGAAAGGGTGGTGTCATTTCCGGCAGCACGAAGCGTTCGTCGGTGAACCACACGCAGGTCCGCTCGTCCTCCCGGTCGATGCGGTACAGACGCGGGAACTGGGCGAAGCGGCGGTATTCGGCCAGGGCCGCGTCTTCCCAGGCCTCCCGCACCAGGTTCGGGGAGTCACTGCCAAGGCGCGGGATCTCCTGCCACGCCAGGCTCCCCGGCTCCCGGTAATGCTCCATCATGGCAGCCAGCCAGGCGGGCGCGGGTGGTGACCAGGCCTGTCCACGCAGACGCAGATACGCGGTGTGATAGCGGCCGTCCTCCTCCACCAGCAGTTTCCAGTTCAGGGGCGAGAGTGGCTGGGACAAGGCCACCAGGCGCATGGGCGGTGCCGACAGCCGGGTGTCGGCGTAGGCCGCACCGATGCGCAGTGCCTGCTGTTGCAGCAGCATCTGCAGGCCCACATAGCCCAGCAGCAGGCCGGTGAACAGGCGCGCGTGCAGCAGCGGCCGGCGCCACCAGGACAGCAGCAGGCCGGCCAGGAGGATCCCGGTCAGGATCAGGTCGATGTTGAAGGTGAAATCCCAGTGTACACGTGTCGTGGACAAGGGCATCCAGATGCGGGTGCCGTAGGCGGTGATCAGGTCGCCGAGGATATGCAGGCCAATGACCAGGACGAGCAGCCAGAACAGTTCCCCCATCGGCCAGCGTCTGCGCGAGGCCCGGTGGAGCAGCCAGGCGCCGGCCGCCGCCCACAGGGGCAACAACACCAGGGAGTGGGTGATGCCGCGATGCCAGTTGAAATAGAACAGGGCATCCACCCAGTGCAGCACGAAGTCGCTGTCGGGAAAGGCGCAGGCCAGGAAACCGATCCAGGTGCGGGTGCCGAGCGGGATGCGCTGTACCGCGGGGCGATGGGTGGCGCGGGCCAGCAGCGCGCCACTCAGGGCGTGGGTCAGGGTGTCCATGGTGGATTATGTATTAACCGCCAAGGCGCCAAGACGCCAAGAAATCTATGTGAACCGCCAAGGCGCCAAGGCGCCAAGAAAACCATTGATTCAATCGAGGTGGCATTCGTCATGAAGGGCGAGGTGCGTAAGGTGGTGATTTTTTTAATGGAGTTTCTTGGCGTCTTGGCGCCTTGGCGGTTCAGAATCTTGGCGTTCTTTGCGTCTTGGCGGTTCAATTCCAGGTCATTCAGACAAACACCGTCAGCACGCCCGTGTAGCCGTACAGCCGGTTGCAGGAGATCTCGCCGTTGGCGAAGAAGCCCACCAGGGGGAAGTCACCCAGTTCCTGGCGGATGGTGCGCAGTTCCTCTGAATCCTCGCCGAACAGTTCCTGGCCGCGGCCCAGGCAGGTGTAGTAGACCCCGCCCCTGGGAGTGCGGCCACGCAGTCGCTGCTTGAGTTGTTGCAGCATGCGCCGCAGGTCTTCCCAGGCGGCCCGGCCGTCGCGGCGGCAGAACTGGATGGTCTGGCCCTTTTCCACCAGGTCGCCGATGGCGAGCAGTTTCTGCTCGGGGTCCAGGCCCACCAGGTTGCGCACCAGGTAGTCGCCGGTGTCGGAACCGGGGATGGGCAGGCCGGCGAAGATATAGCCGGCGGCGCGGTTGGGATCGCGGGCGAGGATCTCGCCGATATCCTCGTAGAACACGTCCAGGGCCGGCCGGTCATCGAGACCGATGAGCACATTGCGATCGCATGCGGTAATGGTGTGTTGTTCGGCGATGGGCACGCAACCCTGGGTCAGGGCCGTGACCACGGGGGCGTCGGTGTTGAACACCACGCCGGAGATCCCGCCGCCGGTGATGTCCTCGGCGATTTGCGGATAGACGCTGCGCGAGGAACTGAGCCCACCCACCAGGTAGCCGCCGGGCAGCCGTTCGGCCAGACGGGTGATGAGCTCGGGGATTTCAGGATTGCGCGGGTCGCCGTGGACGACGGCCAGGTGGCAGGGTGAATTCTGCAGCCAGGGATCCAGCTCTTCGAGACGAACATCCCGCAGCCGCTCCATGCTGGGCAGGATGCGAAAGGACTCGCGCGGTACGGTGGTGATCAGTGCCGCCATGGCGGCACTGTCATGGTATTCCTTGCCGCTTGCGCAAATGCCCATGCCGACGGTGCCAATCCATTGCTGGATGCCGGTTTCATCGCGCAGGTGTTCGAGAATGGTGTCGAGGATGCGGGCGTAGGCGTCGGTGACGTAGAGAAAGCCCAGGTTGGCGGAGGGTGGGATGTAGCCGATCTGTTGGAGGCATTGTTCGGCGGCCTTTTCCCAGTCGGGGGATTCGGCGTGACCGAGCAGAAAGGCGTCCGTGTCTGTCACTGGCTGGCTGCGCTGGCTCATGGTGCTGTGCCCTGCTTGGCGGCTGGGCTCCCGAGTATACAGCAGACCCGGGGATACGGGCATGGGGCGGGACCTCTGTCCCGCCCCGGGTGGATCCCGCTCCTCAGCCCCGTTGGGCCAGGATGTTCTCGATGATGGGTGCCAGGATGACTTCCATGGCGAAGCCCATCTTGCCGCCCGGCACGACGATGCTGTTGCGACGCGACATGAAGGAGCCGTCCAGCATGCTGAGCAGGTAGGGGAAGTTTACGTTCAACTTCTTCGGGTCGCGGAAACGGATCACTACGAAGGATTCGTCCGGGGTAGGGATGTCGCGGGCGATGAAGGGGTTGGAGGTGTCCACCGTGGGCACGCGCTGGAAATTGATATCCGTGCGCGAGAACTGCGGGGTGATGAAATGCACGTAGTCGTGCATGCGGCGCAGGATGGTGTCGACGATGGTTTCGGCGGCATAACCACGCTCTTCGTTGTCACGGAAGATCTTCTGGATCCACTCCAGGTTGACGATGGGCACCACGCCGATCAGCAGGTCCACGTGCTGGGCCACGTTGGCATCGGCGGTCACCACGCCGCCGTGCAGGCCTTCATAGAACAGCAGGTCAGTGCCCGCAGGGATATCTTCCCAGGGAGTGAACTCACCGGGCTTCTGGCCATAGGGCTTGGCCTCTTCATCGCTGTGCAGGTAATAGCGGCGCTTGCAGGCGCCGGAGGCACCGTAGGTCTTGAACACCTCTTCGAGCTTGTCGAAGACATTGGCCTCGGGACCGAAATGGCTGAAGTTCACATTCCCCTCGGCCTCGGCCTTCTTCATGGCCTCCTTCATGGCGGCGCGATCGTAGCGATGGAAGCTGTCACCTTCCACAACCAGGGGGTTGATGCCTTCGCGGCGGAAGATGTGCTCGAAGGCGCGCTTGACGGTGGTGGTGCCGGCGCCGGATGAGCCGGTGACCGCAACGATCGGGTGTTTCTTTGACATGGATCTCTCCTCAATTACACAAATACAGAATCCGTGCTTGAGCCGGGCTCGCGGCCACCGGGCAGAAAAGGGCCGGCTGCAAAGGTTGCGCATGCTAGCACAACTGCCGTCGGCCTTCATCCTGGCAGTGGAATAATCACCGATTGCGCGTTACGATATGCAGTTTCACGCCATGGTCCCCCCGGACTGGCCTCCCGAATTGCCCGAGTGATCAATAAGATGAATTATCTGCGAGATATAGTGGCGCAATGGCCGAGTCGTTTTGTGCCCTTCCTGGAATGGCTGGGGGAATTGCGTGATACGGGTACCCTGCGCGCGGACCTGCTGGCGGGCATCACCGTTGCCCTGGTGCTGGTGCCCCAGTCCATGGCCTATGCGCAGCTGGCCGGCCTGCCACCCTACGTGGGTCTGTACGCCTCGTTCATTCCCGTCATCATCGCCTCCTTCCTGGGCTCCTCGCGCCAGCTGGCCACGGGCCCCGTGGCGGTGGTCTCCCTCATGACCGCCGCCGCCCTGCAGCCCATCGCCTCGGCCAACCCGGAGGGCTACCTGGTGTACGCGGCCCTGCTGGCCATCATGGTGGGGGGCTTCCAGCTCATGCTCGGGCTGTTCCGCCTCGGCGTGCTGGTGGACTTCCTGTCCCATCCCGTGGTGGTGGGCTTCACCAACGGCGCCGCCATCATCATCGCCACCTCGCAGCTTTCCAAGATCTTCGGGGTCAGCGTGGAAAGCTCCGAGCATCACTATGAAACCGTGTGGCGGGTGCTGGTGGAAGCCAGCCAGAATACCCACCTGCTCACCCTGATCATGGGCATCGTGGCCCTGGCCATCATGATCCTGCTGAAGAAATACGCCCCGAAGGTCCCCGGTGTGCTGACCGCGGTGGTGGTGACCACCCTGGCCTCCTGGCTGCTCGGCTTCCAGGCGGCGGGTGGCGCGGTGGTGGGCGTGGTGCCCAGTGGCCTGCCCGGTCTCAGTATCCCCGAGTTCAGCTGGACCGTGACCGGCCAGTTGATGGCCTCGGCCGTCACCATTGCCCTGATCGGCTTCATGGAGGCCATTGCCATCGCCAAGGCCATGGCCGGCCAGACCCGTCAGCGCCTGGACACCAACCAGGAGCTGGTGGGCCAGGGTGTGGCCAATATCACGGCCGGCCTGTTCCAGGCCTACCCGGTGTCCGGATCCTTTTCCCGCTCGGCGGTGAACTTCGCCGCCGGTGCCCGCACCGGCTTTGCCGCTGTGATCACCGGTGCCGTGGTGGCCATCACCCTGCTGTTCCTGACCCCGCTGCTCTACCATCTGCCCCAGGCCACCCTGGCGGCGGTGATCATGATGGCGGTGGCCAACCTGGTGAAGATCGCCCCCATCCGTCACGCCATGAAGATCCAGCCCCATGACGGCTGGGTGGCCATCATCACCTTCGTGCTGACCCTGGTGGTGGCGCCGCACCTGGACCAGGCCATCATCGTCGGCGTGCTGCTGTCCCTGGGACTGTACCTGTATCGCACCATGCGGCCGCGCTTCGTGGAACTGTCCCTGCACGAGGACGGCACCCTGCGCGCCGCCTCGCTCTACAACCTGCCCACCGACGAGGTCATGTCCATCATGCGCTTCGACGGTTCGCTTTACTTTGCGAATTCCGGCTACTTCGAAACCCGCATCCTGTCCCACGTGGCGGGCAAGGAACGGCTCAAGTACCTGATCATCGACTGCGAGGGCATCAACGAGATCGATGCCTCCGGCATGGAGATGATCGAGGGCCTGACCCACCGCCTCGATACCGGGGGCGTGACCCTGATGTTCGCCCGCGCCAAGAAGCAGGTACTGGATATCTTCCGTGAAAGTGGCTTCATGGAACACCTGGGCATGGACTACTTCTTCCGTACCCGCACCGAGGCCATCAATGCCGTGCGCCGCCTGTTGGGCGACGAGCTACCGGCCGACTCCCCGTTGCGTGCCCGTTTCAGCGACCCCAACGAGGCCGCCACCAAGGCGCTCACCGCCGCCGCCCGTGCCGCCGCCGAGGACGAGGAGAAGGTCGAGGAAGAACCCGGCGACGATGCCCCGGCCAAGGCCTAGACACTGGGGACAGACCCCATTTTCTCCTGCGGTTTCCACCAATAACGCCGCCGCAGCATAGAGAAAATGGGGTCTGTCCCCTTTTTCTGTAGGTCGGGCTTCAGCCCGACAATACCCCATCGCATCCTTCTTCAGCGCTTTTCATACACCAGGTCCCACACCCCGTGGCCGAGGCGCTGGCCGCGGCGTTCGAACTTGGTGGTGGGGCGGTAGGCGGGTTTTTCGGCATACCGGCCCGGTCCCGCGACATTGCGGAATTGTGCCGCCTGCTCCATTTCCGCCCGCATGTGTTCCGCGTAGTCCTGCCAGTCGGTGGCCATGTGAAAGCGTCCGCCCGGTCGTAGCGCCCGGCCCAGCAGTTCGATGAAGCGGGGTTGCAGGATGCGCCGCTTGTGGTGTTTCTTCTTGTGCCAGGGATCGGGAAAGAACAGCAATACCCGGTCCAGGCTGGCGGCGGGGATCTGTCGCTCCAACACCTCCACCGCGTCCCGGTTCATCACTCGCACATTGTGCAGCCCGCGCGCCTCGATTTGCTGCAGCAGGTGGCCGATGCCGGGGCGATGTACCTCGATGCCGAGGAAATCCTCCTCCGGCGCCGCCTCCGCCATCTGCGCCAGGCTGTCCCCATTGCCGAAGCCGATCTCCAGGGTGCGCGGCGCCTCACGTCCGAATTCCCCGTCCAGTTCGAGGGGATCCTCTTCCGCGATACCGTATAGTGGCCACAGGACCTCGAGGGCACGGCGCTGGCCGGCGGTAAGACGGCCCTCGCGGCGGACGAAGGAGCGGATACGGCGGTGCGGCTGGTCGGTCACGGCGAACTCGTGGGACAGGGAACGGGACGGCATTGTAGCGGAGCCTGGACGCAAAACCCTATTGGCCATGCAATTCCCTGCATGCGCCCCCAACCATTATTTATACTCCCGGATATGCAACTGATACCGAGCCGGTGGCGCTGGACATGGTTGATAGCACTCTGCCTGCTGCCGATGCTCGTGTTGGCGCAGGAGACGACCCTGCGCGTCCAGATCGAGGGCGTGGAAGGAGAGCGGCTGGATAACGTGCGCGCCCTGCTGGGCGTGGAGCGGCAGCGCCAGGAGCAGGGACTTACACCCCTGCGCATACGCCGCCTGCATGGGCGGGCGGAGGAGGAGATCCAAACCGCCCTGGAGCCCTTTGGTCATTACCAGGTTGGCGTAAGGGCGGAGCTGAGCCAGCAGGGAGATGGCTGGCTGGCCCGCTATGTGATCGATCCCGGCCCCCGGGTGGAACTGGAAGAGGTGGATGTCCGGCTGAGCGGCGAAGGCGAGGCGGATGCGCGCCTGCAGGCGGCCCTGGATGCCTTGCCCCTGCGTCGCGGACAACCCCTGCTGCACAGCCGCTATGAAGAGGCGCGTCGCGGTCTGCTGCAGCAGGCCCTGAGCCTGGGCTACCTCGATGCCCGTTACAGTACCCATCGCCTGGAAGTGGACGTGGACCGCAACCGCGCGCGAGTCGTGCTGGTGCTGGAAACGGGGGTGCGCTACGAACTGGGGGCGGTGAGCTTCCAGGGTGGCAACCTCAGGGAGGAGTTGCTGCAGGCCTATGTACGGTTCGAGCCCGGCGCCGAATACAGCACCCGCCAGTTGCTGGACCTGCAACGCAGCCTGGAGGACAGCGACTATTTCGCGCGCGTGCAGGTGCAGCCCGAACGCGACCAGGCGCAGGATCGACGTATCCCCGTCAGTGTCGAGCTGACGCCGCGCCGTCCCAACAAGTACACCGCCGGGATCGGCTATGGCACCGATACGGGAGCACGTTTTCGCCTCGGCTGGGAGAACCGGCGCCTCAACCGTTCCGGTCACCAGATGGGCGCCGAGTACCGGGTGTCGGAAATCCGTGAAACCGTCACCGGCCGCTACCGCATCCCCCTCCTGGCCCGCCCCCAGTCCGATTTCCTGGAATTCCATAGTCTCTATGGTCGCGAGGATATCCGCGACGCGGAGAGTAAACAGTATGTG
>SWCH01001162.1_pt1 | contig 10658 bp, 10 predicted proteins | sample 4690051 | NCBI WGS metagenome assembly SWCH01 (sample SAMN10267282, study PRJNA491770) | bioreactor metagenome | isolation source: DHS bioreactor inoculated with | place: Japan: off Shimokita Peninsula | reverse complement strand
TGAAATATTAAGCTTATATTTTTTAAAATACAAAATTTAATTATATTTATAGCTAGTTTCATACATAACAATATGCATTAATGCATATTGTTATGTATTGTAATTGCAATATTGCATATCTTATGTTAAAATGAAACAAAACAGTTATACTATGTAATTATTATAAATAATTCTATATATTATATATTATACCTATTATACCATAAATGCAATATTTAATACTATTAGAACATAGTTAAAAAAATATCAAGATACATGCAGCTAATATAAAATCTAGTTTAATAAAATGGAGGAGAAATGAAGAATATTAACAATGATAGTATGAATATGGGATATTTGCTAACAGATGACAAATATAATATAATTTATTTTAATAAGTATTTTAAAAAATTTGTGAGTAATAATGAAGATATACTAAACAAAAAAATTACAGTATATTTTCAAGATATTAAGCTAGATAAAAAACAAGAAATGTATCCTGTTAAATATATAGATAATTATGTGTATTATGTAATGATTGAAGAACTTAAGCTTTATGAGCATAATCTTTATGCATTTTTTTTCTATGATTTTGCATTAGACAGTGAATTAGAAAAACAAATAATTAGATTAAATCGTCAACAATATTTGTATAATGAAATGTTAAATAAGTTAGATGATGGAATTTACGTTACAGATGAAGAAGGCAGCACACAGTATGTAAATGATGCCTTTATAAATCTTTCAGGACTTACAAGAGATCAGATAATAGGAAAAACGGTTTATGATTTAAGAAATCAAAACATTTTGCCAAATTCATGCTGTGCAAAAGTTATTGAAACAAGAGGTCCTGTTTCTACCATTAATAATTATTATAAGGGTCAAAGATGCCTTGTATCAGGATCTCCTATATTTGACGAGGAAGGGAGACTTTCTAAGACTATTGCTGTAATAAGAGATGTATCAGAACTTGATATTTTAATGAAAAATATTGCAAAAGAGGAAAACTTATTTATTAAAAGTAAGGGTACTTATAATTTAGAAACAATTGAACCAAAAAAGGAGCCTGTAATTAATAATAAAAATATGAAAATTATTTATAATAAGGCGCGTAAGGTTGCATCTGTGGATAGTACCATACTGATACTAGGAGAAACTGGTGTGGGAAAAGACTTTATTGCTTCATACATTTACAATACATGCAATTGGAAAAATAAAGGTAAGTTTGTAAAAATAAATTGTGGTGCAGTGCCAGAGCATTTATTAGAATCTGAGTTTTTTGGATATGAAGAAGGTGCATTTACAGGAGCACAAAGAGGAGGAAAAAAGGGTCTTTTTGAAGAGGCAAATGGAGGAATATTATATTTAGATGAAATAGGGGATATGCCATATACATTGCAGGTAAAACTCCTTAGTTCTTTAAATGATAGAATGTTTTATCGAATAGGGGGAACAAAACCTGTTGAATTTAATGCTAGAATTATAGCAGCTACTAATGTAGATTTAAAAAAATTAGTAGATGAAAAAAAATTCAGAGCAGATTTATACTATAGATTAAATGTAGTTAGGTTGGTCATTCCACCTCTAAGACAAAGGAAAGAAGACATTATACACCTTTCACAACAATTTTTAGAATATTATAATAATAAATACGGCAAAAATTGTTACTTTTCAGCATATTGCTTAGAAAGTTTTTTAAGCTATGAATGGCCAGGAAATATTAGAGAAATGAAGAATATAATTGAGAGAATAGTTTTAATGTCAGATAATGCTTGTATAGATACAGGTTTGTTTAGAGAAAACCTTATGAATGGCGAAAATGTAATTGACGTTTCAGACGATAAATCAGGAGTACTTGATAATAAATCTCTAAAAGAAAAATTGGAGGAATATGAGAAGGAAATAATTGAAAAAACACTATTATTATCAAATAATATGAAAGAAGCTTCGGAGATTCTAGGAATAGATATATCAACATTAGTTAGAAAAAAACAAAAATATAAAATGTGAGGAAAGTATATCATGCACATTATTATATAAAGTATGGTATTACAATTTTAAAAATTAAAAATAATATATGAATTAAATTTATTTATATGGAATAAAAACACCTAAGTTTGCAAATATTACTATTATTGTAAATAAGGTGTTTTTTTATATTTAAATTGGGAGGTAGTATACTAATATAATGTATTTCATAATTTATTTAAAACAAATATTAAGCAATGAAATAATAATACTATTTTTGGTAATTAGCTATTTTTTAATTTTTAGAACCAGCAAGGAGCTTAAGCGTAAAAATTTTCATAAGGACTATAAAATAGTGAAAACAACAGGTTTTTTATATGGGATATTAGCAATAGTTGTTGCTGTAATATTAAATATGTAAGGATGTGATATAGTGAAAGAAAATAAGGAAAATAAAATTGAAACAAAAATTGAAACAGATTTAAATAAAAACATAGCCACTTTAAAAGAAACATTTAAAGATGCAGATGACATAATTTATAGAAGACTTGAATGTGGTAAAAATCAGAAAATCAAAATGGGAGTCGTATATATAGATGGTATGACTGACAAAGATTCTGTAAGCGAATATGCAATTGACAACCTTATTTCAAATCTAGATTTAGCAGAACTAGAAAAAAACGCAGAAAAAGAATTACAAGGTGCTATAGCTAAAACTAGCATTTCTGTATTAGAAGTAAGTCCGGTACTAACCATAGAAGAAGCTGTGCTCAAAATACTTTCAGGTGAAACGGTTCTTTTTATTGACAGTTGTTCTAAAGCTATAATGCTGTCTTCCAGAGGATGGCCTATGAGAGGTGTTTCTGAACCATCTACAGAAACAGTTTTAAGAGGTGCCAGAGACGGATTCAATGAAACAATGAAAGTAAATTTAACCTTAATAAGAAGAAGAATTCGTGACCCAAAATTAAAAGTTAAATATATGCAAATTGGCAGTGTATCAAAAACAGATATAGCAATAATGTACATAGAAGACAAGGTTAATGAAGGGGTGCTAGAAACAGTACAAAAAAGATTAAATAATATAGATATAGAAGCAGTGTTAGAAAGTTCATACATAGAAGAGCTTATAGAAGATGATAATTACTCTCCTTTTCCACAAGTTGAAAATACAGAAAGACCAGATGCAGCTGCATCTGCATTATTAGAGGGCAGAGTTGTAATAGCTGTTGACAATACTCCGACAGTTCTTATGGCGCCGGCTATTTTTACAGCTTTTATGCAATCATCTGAAGATTACTATGAAAGGTGGATGTCTTCATGTATGATACGTCTGATCAGATATATTGCGTTACCAATCACCATATTGCTGCCGGCAATGTATGTTGCAATAACGTCATTTCACCCAAACATGCTACCTACAGAGCTTGCTTTATATGTGGCCGCATCAAGGGCCAATGTTCCATTTCCTGCATACTTTGAGGCATTTTTGATGGAGCTTGTAATAGAGTTAATTAGGGAAGCTGCAATACGTATAATTGGACCTGTTGGCTCCACCATTGGTTTAGTAGGAGGTTTGGTAATAGGCCAATCGTCAGTTGAAGCAGGGCTTATTACTCCATTAGCTGTTATAGTGGTTGCAATGACAGCAATAGCGTCATTTACGATTCCAAGCTATAATTTTTCAACATCCCTTAGAATGATAAGATTTGCTTTTATATTTCTAGCAGCTACAATGGGGCTCTTTGGAATATCAATAGGACTATGTATTCTTATCATACATCTTTGCACACTGAAAAGCTTTGGTATTCCATATTTATCACCATTTTCTAGTTTTATTGAAAATAAAAAGGATTTAAAAGATACTATTATTAGGCATAAAATACACAATTTAGTACATAGACCACAGTATTTAAGATCAAAAAAAGAGAAAGGATTATAAATGTTTGAAAAAGGGATAACACCATATCAGAATGTTTCAATATTATTATTAGTTTCATTTGCATTTCAGACTTTAATGATGCCAATTATATTATCAGAAGTTGATGGACCTGTAGGGTGGATTTCAATAATAATTGGAGCAGTTATATTAATTTTCACAATAAAACCTATTAACAAAATTATGGATGATTATAAAGAAGATACAATAGTAGGCATCTCTAGTCACCTTCTTCCAAAGTACATTTCTAAATCTATTGGTGCATACTATATAATTTTATTTATTGTTGCAAATAGTTTATTGATGAAGGATTTTGCAGAGCAAATTAAGCTTTTAATGCTTTTTAAAACACCAATTAGTTTTATTATTATAACAATACTTTTAACAGCGTCATATGCCGCTAAAAAGGGAATACAAACAATTTCTGAAATAGCTCATATTACCGTTTTAATTGCTTTAATACCATTTTTAGCTGTTATAGTATTTTCAGCATATTACTCAAATTATACAAATGTGTTTCCCATATATCCTGTAGATGTAGAAGGAGTAATTAAATCTGTTCCAAATACTTTGTTTGGCTTTTTTGGGTATGCAATTTTGATGTTTTCAAACAGTCATGTTTCAAAAACAGAAAAAAATATGTTGCTAAACAAAAAATTTATTATTATCAGTATGGCTATATATATAGGATGCTATATATTAATAATTATAAAGTTTGGTATGGAAGAGGCTGTTAATTTGGTGTGGCCATTTTTATCAGTTATGAAATTTGTTAATATACCTGGATTTTTCTTTGAAAGTACAGAAATTGTAGGAATGTCATTTCAAATTATAGTTACATTTACATGTGTGTGCATACTTATGTATTTTACAAACCTTGCAATACAGGAAACATTGGAAACAAAAGAAAATGGATATTTCATATTTATACAAATACCTATATTGTACATAATGGCTGCAGCTCTGCCTGGAATGTATATGTTATATCCATATATTAAAATTCCAGCATATGTTTTTAGTGGACTGAACTTATTGATACCAATATTGATAATATTTAAAGGAAGAAAAAAAGGTAAAGTTAAAAACTGATGTTGTAATAAAAGAATTTATTGCATAAAGTAGGGAGGCCGTATGAAAAAGATTTTGTTAATATTAGTCACATTAGTACTGGTATTGTCGTTGACAGGATGTTGGGATAATGTAGAGATAAATAATAGGGAGTATATCTTTGCTGTAGGTATAGATAAAGGAGAAGGGGATAACTTTTTATTTACTGCAGAAATCCCTAAGATAAATGAAGGAAGCAAAGAGGAAAGATTAATATATACAGCAGAAGGCATAAATTTTGCAAATTTTTATAATGATAGCTTTCTGCGGTCTGATAAAGTAATATCGGATAGATTGATGCAGGTTATAGTTATAGGTGAAAGTACTGCTTCTGATCCAAGCTGTATAAAAAGGATTTTTGATGAAATTGAACGCTCACCACAAATAAACAGAAGGGTTAAAATTGCTGTAGCAAAGGGAGATGCTAAAGATATAATAACTACTGAGATACCTAGCAATCCAATAGTTGGAAGATATTTAAGTGAGCTGTTAGTTAAATTAAAAAAAGAAAATTATCAGGATATTTATACTTTTGATGAAGCGCTGCTAAATTTTAAAGATTTTAACAGCGAGATGATTCCACTTGTAGAAAAGATTGATGATGGATTAAGAGTAGAACGAGCAGCAATAATGAAAAATTATCAGCATATAGGAAACCTAAGCTATGATGAAAACGAAATAATAATGATGTTATTAGATCCTTCAAATTCTAATATGAAAAATATCAATATTAAAATAGAAGATTCTTCTGTATCACTAGGTGCTGTAAGTATTAGAACTACAGAGAGAATAGATATAGAAAATTCTAAACTAACTGCAAATTATTACGTTGATTTGTTTTGTTACATAGATTCATTTGAACTTGGAAATAAAAGCTTATCTGATCAGAAATTTTTAGAAAAAATAAAAGTCACTGCGACAAATCAAATATCAGAGCAAACGTCTAATACAATTAATAAACTTCAAAAAATATATAAATCAGATTTACTTAAAATAAAAGATAAGTTATATAAATATCATAAAACAGATTACGATAAAATAAAAGAAAATTATGAAGAGGTATTTGCAGATGCAAATATAAATGTACATTACAGCATGGAAATTAAAAGTACAGGACTAGTAAAATAATATTGTAAATTTATGTATATTATAATGCTATATGGCAATAATAGTAAAAACATATTATGGAGGCGTTATGGCATATTATAAAAAAGTTACATTATCATTATTATTGGTATTATCAGTTCTTTTAATTTCCTACACAGTTGAAGCATATGAAAGTATTTATCAAATTAAGGACAAGGTTATTAGACTTCATGTAATTGCAAATTCAGATACATTTGGAGACCAACAATTAAAATATAAAGTCAGAAATAATATAATAAAAACATTTGATGAAGAATTTGAATTAATTTCAACAAAAGAAGAAAGCGAAAGAATAATATTAGAAAAAATAGATGAAATAAGAGATATGGCTGAATCAACAATCCAAGAAGAAGGTTATGATTACTGTGTAAATGTTTATTACGGCAATTATAAATTTCCCAGAAAGCAATATAAAGAAATAGTTTTACCAGAAGGTAATTATGATGCTGTGAGAATTGAAATTGGAAAAGCTGAAGGTCAAAATTGGTGGTGTGTCATGTTTCCATCATTATGTTTCGTAGATTTTGGTAATACAGATAATTCAAAGCCTGTATTTGATATTGATACCGAAAAAAAGTTGCAGGAAGTTCTTACACAAGAAGAAATTGATTCTATTAAAACAAAAAGAGGTCTTAAAGACATAAAATTAAAATCTAAAATTTTTGAATTAATAGAAAAGGGAAAAATAGAAAATACAGGATTGTATTCTAGTGACAATCAACGAACCTACGCAACTTCATTATTCTCAAATAGATAAATATCCTATATAAAAAAGAACGCTCTTATTCTCTTTCAATTTCCTCATAATAGCTGAGCTATTGTGAGGAAATTGTTTTGTTCATCTATTGCTCAAAAGGTATTTCCAGCTTTTTTATTTTATATTGTAAGGTTTGTCTAGGAATGTTAATTAGTTTAGCAGCTTTTGATATATTATAATCAGTTTGCTTAAGAGCTGATGTTATTATTTCCCTTTCAACCTTATCTACAGCAACATTTAGAGGTTGTATTACAGTTGTATCCAATGTAAAATATTTATTTGGATGGAAATTTTTAAATTGAAAAGGTAAATGTTCTTCTCGTATTATATCACCATCATATAAGCTTATAACACTTTCAATAGCGTGCTGCAACTCACGTACATTTCCGGGCCAACTGTAATCTAAAAAAATATCTAAGACTTTTTTAGATACACCAATAAAAAATTTATTGCATTTTTCATTATATTTTTTTATAAAATAATCTACTAATACAGGTATATCTTCCTTGCGTTTAGATAAGTCGGGAACAACTAAAGCTATAACATTCAGTCTGTAAAATAAATCCTGCCTTAATTGTTTTTCTTCTAATACCGTGTTTAAATCAGTATTTATAGCAGAAATAACCCTTACATCAACATCAATTGTATTGCTTGAACCTACACGTCGTATACGTCCATCCTGCAAAACCCTTAAAAGTTTTGCTTGCAATTCTAAAGGCATAGAATTTATTTCATCGAGAAATAACGTTCCGCCATTAGCCAGTTCAAATAGTCCGGGTTTGTTTTCTGCACCGGTAAAACTTCCCTTTACAGAACCAAATAAAATACTTTCCAAGAGGTTCGCAGGTAATGCAGCACAATTTTGCGCAATAAACGTTTTATGTTTTCTTTTGCTGGAGTTATGAATAGATTGTACAAAAAGTTCTTTACCAGTACCCGTACTGCCAGATACCATTACCGGTGAATCAGACATTGCTGCTTTAGCAGCAAGTGTCTTTAATTTCAGCATTTCTTTGCTTTGACCTATAATGTCGAGAAAGGTGAACCTTGCATTAGCCTTTTTTTCTTTTCATTCCCAATTTCATTTTCATTTGAAATATTTTTTGACTCATATAATTCCCTCTGTAGATTAAAAATCTGTTCGGACAATTCTCTCATTTTTGTTATATTTCTAGAAATTTCTAATGCACCAACAATTTTGTTGTTATAAACAATAGGAAGAGATGAATTAATAGTAGATATTTTATCACCTTTATAATTAACAAAATTCTGTTCAATATTATAAATAGGCTTGCCTGTTTTCATAACACTTAAAAGAGTGCTTGTATCAAAAGTGAGGGATGGATAAACTTCTAGGATGTGTCTTCCTATAGCTTTATCAACATCTATTTCATCAAGATGTTTTGCGGCACTGTTGTAATAGACAATTTTGCCGCTTGAATCAATTATATGTATACCATCACCAATTAAATCAATTGCTTGCATAAGTGAATCAAAATATTTTTTTTCCATAGTGCTCTCCCTATATTTTTTTACTTAATAAGGTTAATGCCGAAAATTATGCATATAATGCCGAAAATTATGCAGGCATGGTTTTTGATTATAAAATATTTATTTTTAATTTATTGTAGCTTTCTCCTGTCTTTCCAAAAGTAATTTTATATTCTACTTCTACGCTACCCCTGCCATTATTATCTAGATTATTAACATAACTAACTGTTGAAAAGTCTAAATCAAATGAACCATAAGGCGTTGTATAAAAATCGCTGTAATTATTACCTTCTTCAAATTCCATTTTAGATGAAAAAGCACCAATTTTTGTTAATAACATTTTATTTTTGTATATTTTAAGCCTAGTTTTGCTTCCCTCTGTTTCAGTTAAGCTACTTTCATCATAGTTTATTATAAAACAGTCGTCAATCTTATCTAATGTAGCTACTGTAATCATTTCAATGTTATCTTCATTACCTGCATCATCAATAGTTTGAATTGTTGTTATTTTAACTTTAACTTCTTCCAAAACACCACATCCTTTTCCTTTGTGTATTTACTATATTTTATAAATTGTCTATCGCTATCTCTGAAAGGTTGTTGATTTCCTTTTTTAAGAAGTTTCCTCCAATTCTTCTGAAACGTTCAGGTGCATCGCTTACATAATATTCATACTGAGGCAAATTAAAGTTCTCATTTAGTAAATTTTGATCTGCAAGAACCTTTTTTAAGTTTCGTGCTGTTTCAAATGCAGGGTTTACAAGCTTCACGCCAGGACCAATAACTTTTTTTATAGTGTATCTAAGTATTGGATAATGTGTACACCCTAACACTAAAGTATCAACATCATGCTCAACTAATTCAGCAAGATACTTTTCTGCAGTAAGTTCAGCTACTGTTGAATATTCCCAACCCTCTTCAATAATTGGAACAAAAAGAGGACATGGTATTCCTATAACTTCAGAATTATGTCTATATTCCATGATTTTTGCTTGATATGCACCGCTGTTAATAGCTGCCATAGTACCGATTACACCAATACGACTATTTTTGGTTGCAGCAGCAGCACTCTTTGCTCCTGGCTCAATAACACCAATTACAGGTAAATCGAAATTTTTTTGCAAATGTTCCAATGCAATTGAACTTGCGGTGTTGCAAGCTATAACTATAGTTTTTACATCTTTGCTTTTTAAGAAACTTGCGCATTGATATGCATATTTTTTTATGGTTTGCACGGATCTGGAACCGTAAGGAATTCTAGCTGTATCTCCAAAATATATTAAGTTTTCATATGGAAGTTGCTCCATAACTTCTCTCATTACAGTAAGTCCGCCAACACCCGAATCAAATATTCCAATAGGTCTATTATCCATTTTATTTTTCCTTTTATATATGATATAATATGGTTCTTATTATTCCATATATTATATGAAAAATCAATACTTAAGTTGCATAATAAAATTTAATAGTTATAATTTTATTTTTATTAAGCATAATATATGCATAATAATTAAATTTATTAATGCAAATATTGCATGCCGATTTTTAGGCACTTATTAGAAAAATATTTGATTATAATTATTTAAATATTGAAAAATGCGGATTGATAAATTATTAATTATTTGGCATAGTAATTGCATTATAGAATGTCGAATAATTATAAACCCAAAATATATTCAAAAACCCAAAAAATCAAACAAAAGTAAACCCACAAAAAATTTTAGGAGGCGTTAAATTGAAAAAAGGCAACCCATTCGGAACTCACAGGGTAATAGAACCCAAGGGAGTTTTACCACAACCAGCTATTAAAATTGACAACAATATGGAAATATACGATAATGAAATACTTATTAATGTTCAAACATTAAATGTAGATTCAGCTAGTTTTACTCAAATTTCTGACCAAGCTGGCGGAGACGTAGAAAAAATAAAAGAAATAATGAAGGGAATTGTTGCTGAGAGAGGAAAGCATCAAAACCCTGTAACAGGATCTGGCGGAATGCTAATCGGTACTATTGAAAAAATAGGAACTGCATTAGAAGGAAAAACAGATTTAAAAGTAGGAGATAAAATAGCAACTCTTGTATCATTATCTCTAACACCATTAGTAATTGAAGAAATACTTGATGTAAGAAAAGAAATTGATCAAGTAGACATTAAAGGTAAAGCAATATTGTTTGAAAGTGGAATATATGCAAAATTACCTTCAGATATTCCGGAAAATCTTGCATTGTCAGTTCTTGATGTTGCAGGAGCACCAGCACAAACAGC
>SWCH01000804.1_pt1 | contig 10685 bp, 9 predicted proteins | sample 4690051 | NCBI WGS metagenome assembly SWCH01 (sample SAMN10267282, study PRJNA491770) | bioreactor metagenome | isolation source: DHS bioreactor inoculated with | place: Japan: off Shimokita Peninsula | reverse complement strand
CCTTGCCATCTCAAGTCCGGCTATCGTGCGTTCAAGTACCCGCCGACTCTTCCGAGTGATCGGGATTGGCTCAACGAACCTGTCGCCGTGGGAAACGAATTCCGGAAAGGTCCTATACACGCTTGCGTCGCGCTCTCGCATAATCTTGGGTACGACGATGACCAGTGCCGGCCATTTTCTGCCCACACGGGCCGTAGCCTGGATGAACTCGGCGACGCCGAGTGGAAAAGCCAGCATAATCATCACGTTGAGTCGATCGATATCAACGCCATGCGACATCATAGAAGACGCAGCGATGAGATGCAGACGATCCTCGTATCGCGCCTCGGCCGTCTCCAGCCGGTCCAGTGTCCGCTTCACTTCGTCGAAGCCGACACGCCCCGTCAACGTCGCGACATTCGGAGGTGGTTCAAGTTCGGCGTATTGGGTTTCGGAGGACCGGACCACAGCGTCAATGTCCTGAAGCGTGTTCCCATAGATCACGTTCGTACCATAGAGGTCGACCAGAAACGGCGCGAAGCCGGCATCCATCCCAAGCTCAGTGCACAACCGTTCCGGGTCTGCGATCAGTCGGCGGATGGCACTTTGCAGGGTAACGATCAGCCGATCCACGACGAATTCGACAGTCAAGCGGCGAGGCGCGAACGCGACGTACCGTCGCATCATCTGACCTGAATCAGCCGACCAAAATCCCTGCCCGTCAACAGGCGGCGGCTGGGGAAATACCCTCGCTTTGCGCCGGTAGAGGACGTTGACCTGCTTGGTGTAACCAGAGAGTGTCGCGGACGACGCGAGGATTTTCGGCCGATGCCCGGTGAGCTGCTCTTGAATGCCGTCGAGCGCGCATTCGTAGTGTGCATCGACCGCACCAAGGCTGTCACGCAGGAGGTGCAGTTCGTCCTGAAGACGGAAACTCACCGGATAGAGATCGGGCGCCATCGGGAGTGGTCCGGGAGGACCGCCGGGACAATCCGGTACAAAACAGCCATTCGGAAACCTGCTGCGGGTGGCATAGGTGTAACCATGACCCTTTATGGTGCATTTGCCGTGAGGGCTCGCAACGAGACCTCTCATCCCAGTCTGGCGAGAAATGTTCGCTGCTTTGTCGAGAGTACCGATCACGATCGTGGGCAGGAAGCGCCATATTTCGTCATCGATCACATGGATCGGAAGCGGAGCACCAGCGGTCGGACATGCACCGTTTGAGCATATATGGTCGAGACGCCATAGGAGCCGATCAAACTCGGTCCTCACCGTCCGTTCGCGACAAAAGGGGCACCGATCCAGTAGCAAGTACGGGTTCTGCATCTCTTCTAGAGAATCTGCGTCGATGCCGCGTTGGGACGCGTCCTTCAAAATCCGGTTGGGCGTCGCCGCGCCTCCCACGAGGAAGCCGAGTGAAAACGGATCGCCCGCCAGACCTGCCTCGCAGCGGATCATCTCCGCAGCCGCCAATGCGTTCGCGAAACGTTGGGTCTGTTGCAAGGATAGGAGCCGAAGCGGGAATCTCGACCAAGCGGTAATCCCCGAAATCTTACCTCGCTTCCTGTCAAGGAAGGCGGCAGTTAGAAGGAGCCCGAGATAAGTCTCAGTCTTACCGCCGCCGGTGGCGAACCAAACGATGTCGACAATCTCCGCCTCAGCTCGCGGATTCACTAGGCATTGTAGATTCGCTAGCAAGAACGCGAGCTGGAACGGCCGCCATTCCTCGTATTTGCCCGCAGCCGAGAGCCGCATCGCGCGGTTCATCAACTGAAACGAAGTCCGAAGGTTCTGATCTGCCTCTAAGGCGACGATACCGGACCTGATGCGCTCAAGCTCTAACCTGAACTCCGTCTGCGCATCGCTTGCCTCTTGGCGCATTCCTTCCGACCAACCTTCAAAACTGGCGCGTCGCGCAATCACTGCATCGGACCACACGTCCGAAGCCCAATTTTCAAAGGCGTGGAGAAGAGCGCGGGCGCTCTCAACCGGGTTCGCCGCCAATCCTGCGAAGGTGAGGTCGGGTTTCCGTTCTGTCGAAGGCCAGAATGTTGGCCTCTCTTTGGTATAGCCCGGCCCATCGCTCGTGCGGATGGTACCATGGTCATCAATGACAAATCCGCAGTTGATACCGTACGCTTGAACGTGACGCTCGTAACGAAAGGAGTCGGGAAGTGTCTCTAGTTCGAATGGCAGACGTTGCAGGTCTTTGACCTCCAACTCAGCCTCAAAGAAGCGGCCATCGGCGTAGTCGACCACTTCTTTACTGGTGTTGACGAAGGTGATTTCCAGCGCCCGCGACGATAGTCTGCGTCCGGTCGCCCGAATCCGGATTTCCCCACTGAGTCCGACGGCACTCATCGCAACCAACGCGTCCGTGATCGGCTCGGCACCAAAAATCTGGTCTCCTTGTCGATCCTCGACGAGGATCGGGAAGTTGACGACCACGGGTTCCGTCTTCTCCCATGCCCACCGCAGGCCCCCGCCATCATTGGCCCGTCGTCGCTTCCAGAGCCGGCAGCTGATCCTGACGTTGAACGAGAGCGGGAAACCCTTGGCAGGCCTGATCCTCAGGCCTATGGCGCAAGGTTCCAATCGGTCTTGCCGCTCGTCCGGACGCGTCACGAAATCCTTAGGGCCCAAGCGTCCCAGCCAGAAGCGACCGGTCGGGTCAACCTGCGAAAACGCTTCCTCGTCACCACGAGCCTCGATCATGACGCGTTGCTCAAGCCAATTAACGAAGCGCTCGGCAGCCTCATAACGAGCGTTCTCTTGTTCCGGCCCTGCAATCCAAGTCGTCATACTCCCCCCCTACCGGCCAAGTGCAAACTGATCAATAGTTTATCAAACGCCAGTGCTTAATGGCCCAAGTAAATCGACTATTTTTTCAATAAGCAACGGCTCGTCGTACAACTCGCATTCCCACGGTGTCAGCACATCCCATCCAGTGGCACGCGCTGCTGTCTCGAGCGTGGCGTCAAGCTCTTTGTTACGCGCGAACTTTGTTTCCCAAAAATCCGTGCACGACTTCGGCATTCTGAACGTCGAACATCCTTCATGGGCATGCCAGAAACAGCTGTAAATCTGAACAATTTTGCGGTTGCGAGGAAAGGCGATGTCTGGCCGACTTGGTACGCCCTTCACCTGGACTCGAAATCGGCAGCCCATACACTGCAGCAAACTGCAGACGATCAGCTCGAGATAAGTCTCTGCCCACCTGCTCCGTGACATCACTCCACTGCGCTGTTCGGGCCTAAGTGAAGCCACCATCAGCTTTATCTGGGAATGAACGGGGTGAAACGCACAACCTCAGAGAGACGCTCCGCTTGTCCGTCCAAAACTGCGTCGTGTATGTGCGAGAAGCAGCGGATTAACTGTTGAACCGACAAGCAGACCCGCTAAGATCGTCGGCGCGTTTCTCGCAAGCTTTGCCAAACCCGGCAATGACTCCGCCGCTGCTCCGTACTGAAGCTTGATGATCGCTTCCACCAGCCTTGGGGCCTCTTCGGCATGCATAGCAATAGTGCTCGTCAGCTTCGAGCCGATCTCGTCCAGCTTGTCTAGCAGCATGAACGCGCGGGTCCCTCCAGGACCTTTATGAGCCCAGACGGACTGCATATTCAAGATGTCAGCGGACTCGAGGAAACGGCTGACCTGCTCAAGATGAGGGGACACCGCTTCGTTCAAAACCGGAGTGGCTCCGACTCGGAGACGGTTCGCGACCGCTTCATTAAGGTTGATTGAGTGGATCGCTTTCGAGGTGCCGAAGTAGAAAGCGACCTTCCATTGGACGACTTCGCCCGAACAATCGTTCGCAAGCTCGAATCGGACGCCACTCTTCAACTGCAAACTGGGTATCGCGAATTTAAACGTCCTGTTCGCGGGATAGCGTGCGCCCGCTCGGTCCGGTGGCGTTTCGGCTGGTATTGGCTTTGGCCGCCTGAGGCTTCGCGCGGCCTCGCAGAGCGATGGCGCATCCCTTGCCGGTTTCCCCTGCAACACTTGCCCCATAATATAGGTGAATGCAGGAGGGACTGCGTTGCCGATCATCCGCAACTTTTGGCTATAGTTGGCACCGTAGAATTGGAATGTGATCGGAAAGCCTTGGAGACAAGCCCTCTCGCGCAACGTAAGCCGTCTATACGCTTCAGCTTGGCCTGGAGCCGCGATCACGATGCTTTCACGCGACACACGAGTGCAGGTGGCGGTGATCGTCCGGACGGTTCTGCCCAACGGATCGGGAAAAGGCATGGAATTATAGACCGTGTGGGTTATTTTGTTAGCCCGATTGATCCTCACCTCTTCCTCGCTCAACAAATCCTCCTCGACGTGATCGATCAACTCAGCGCGCTTGAGTTCTAGCCCGTAGAATGGATCGACTACCGGGTCGGCTGAGAGCGCTGCGACCACCTCACCTAGGGTCGGGGTATCATCCGCGCTCTTGAACGAATTGAGCAGATCAAGGTCGAAGTTTCCTGCGATGCACCGACGTCGGCGCTGCGGAATCCCATACTCCGCCATGTCCACTACATGGGTGGCGCATCCCAGATGGGCAAAACCGGCGAGTACGCCACCAGGTTGGAGCTCCTTTTCGATGATCTTCGAGACTCTCGGGACGTTCTCCATCGCCCACATTCGCGGCTTCAAATGATCTACGATGGCCAGGAAACGGACAATGTCTTCCAGCCCATCCTCGAGATCGCCTCCACCACCTCTGTTGCTGAAGGAGAACTGCGTGCAAGGAGGACTGCCAACTACGATGTCGATGTCGCTCGGCAAATCATCGAGCGACAGACGACGGATATCAACCGTCTGAGCCTGATGGGAGTTGTTCTTGAAGTTGGTCTCGTTCGCTGGTCCCCAAAGCTCGTATGAGGCGACGACCTCGATACCAGCAAGCTTAAGACCCAACGACCAGCCACCAACGCCGGAATACAGATCAATTGCTCTCGCTCTGTGCGCTTTTTTTGCCACTTCGCCCACTCCTACCAAGTGCCTCTATTTGAATAGATCCTCGAAGCGTTTGGCAAGATCCTTTGTTGCGACACCAGTGAAAAAGGCTTCAGTCGAGTTTTCTCGTACGCCCAGCCAAGCGGGATAGACATATGGCAGTATCTCGCGACTGAGACACGCTGGGAGCGATAGACACTGCACTACGGCTCCGGCAGCGACCGGATTGTTGGCGGCGGAGTGTGACCATGAGCATCGAGTTCACAGTATCTATCACTATGCATACGAACTTCAGCTTTCGGGATTGACGTCGTTCAAGCTGGATGACCGAGATGGGGCGCCGCGGGCATTTGATCTGACGCGCTAAGCCACAGTGTCTAGCGGTAACGCAGACCCCGCAGATTGGCATGCGCGTTTAGCGTGTCTACGGCCCGGGCTGCGATGGAGCGGCGAAACGTTTGGTTGCGCGCGGCCATTTTTTCGCTGAAGTCCTGTTTTCATGGACGGTGTCTGGCTACCTGCCATGCAGGACTCTTTGCTGCCCCCTCCACCTGTTAGCATCTACCGTTGTTGTCATCAGCGGGAGGTATTATAATACCTACCCATGGAAGATAGCACGGCAGTGGCTAAGCTGTCCGTAAAAGATTGGCGCAACATCATGAACTCAGGCATGATTTATCCGGCCCAAATCCCGACGCCTACGCCGCGCCCAATCATCGATGCCGACATCGCAGCGGTCGAGATGGCCCCGGCAAGGGGCCCGAGGGGGCAGGCGGATGCGCAAGGGGCTGCCTTGGCTGCCCGAGCGGAGGCAGTCCGTCTTGTTGAGCAGTATATCACGCGTGCCGAACAGGAAAACAAAGCTCGCCAAGCGTCCGCGGATGAAGTCTTGATGCAGATGGCAGATTCAAGCCCCCCAAGTTGGGCTTTGAACGCTGCGCGCGGCGTAGGCAAGGTCGCCACGGACCTTGTGGGGAACACTGCCGGGTTCCTTGGCGTCGCGGGGGAGGCGTTGGGCGACAGCCTTGAGCGGCGGTTTCCTCTCGGGAAGATTGAGTTCGGTCCGAACGGCATTCGCCATGTCCCGCACACCCCGGAGAGTATCGCCGCGAACAGTGACTTCCACCGGACCGCGATGGGGGTGAAGGACGTATTTACGGATATGGATTTCGGCTACGTGCCCCGCACCACATGGCAGGATGTGAAGGCAGACCCGTGGCGCAATATGGTCCCGTTCGTAGCGGAGGCTGGTGTTGTTTCGCTCCCGGAGATGGCGCTTTCTGTACGCAACCCCGGAGCCTTGGCTGCTGCCCTCACATATAGGATGGGCGAGGCCCGTGCTCGGAACAACCAACCCCAGCCCTATGCCGCCGGAAAGTAACCCGTGCTTAGGTCAGGGTTCTACACAGAAGAACACGAACAAAACTTTCGGGTAGCTAATCAGCGGGTCCGGCGCGGGGGGGCAAACGCAGAGATTTGCGGGGCACGGACCCGGACAGGCTCCGTCTGCCAAATGGCACCCTTGAAAGGTTCGCGTCGTTGCCTACGCCATGCCGGACCCAAGGCTGCGAATGAATACCGCGAGCGCCAGAAAGAACAATTCTTGTCCGGTAGGTTGTCGTGGACAGACTGGACCCGCGCCGAGGCGAAGCGCGCAGCAAATCGTTTGCGTGAGAAGTGGAAGCGCGACCGTGGGAGCCGGGTAGTACAATCGACCTTGGCGAATATGAGCAGGCGTTCCAGCAAAGGAGCGGTCTCTTTTCCCGAAACGCAACCACCCCTGTGCCTCCGGCAGTGATGGACTGGCTCCGGTGGCGTTATCGCCGGCTCCAAATCGACAGGAAGCGGGATGACGAATGGCTTCGTGTCTTGCGGGACGAACTGCCGAAGCGTCTAAGTGCTGCCGGCCCCGCGCCGGCTGACATTATAGCCCGGCAGGAGCAAGAGTGGGGTTCAGCTTCAATGCCGTGGCGTGCTGGAAAACCTGAACCGTTCTCCAAGCGTTCGCAGATGTGTTCGCCAAAAGTTCCGCCAAGGGTTAAACCGAGGTCGCTTTGGGGGCGAGGACGGAGAAGGCGTCCGAATGACTTGGATGTGTTGTTTGACGGTCCCGACAAGCGAAACGAGATAAAGGCCGGAGATGATAGGAGCGCGGGCATGGGCGGGGGCCAGGCCAACAAACTGGACCTTGGTACATTCATCCATCAGCACAGGAATGTCTTGGGCCCAATGTTTGCACGGTGCCGGTTGGGTGAGCAGGCGGAAATTGTGGCGGCGCTCCATGACTACACCCTTGATCCGAACGACAGCGCTGCCCGTGAACGCTGGGTGCGGATCGTGAGCACCCTAGGCGTGGGCTAGCTAGCCCCTAATCGCCATCGGGAAGGCCATGGGCGAGTTTTCGCGGTTTCCATCTGATGTTCCCATGCCTACGCAATTCCCGTGTAAGCCCCCTGCCAAATGCTCGGCAGGGGGCTTCTTTCCGCGCTGCTACCACAGTGCTACGAGATGCCCAATCTTAGAGCGCAACGTCTCGTTTCCCGGCCGGGAGAGAACGTCCATGGCCTCCGAGCGCGGGGAGCACTCACCATCCGAGGTGTGGGCGAATTCGGGCCACGGTGTCGGGCCCTCTGCCGATTCCCAGCCAAACCACAACGCAAGCCCCGACAACTCCTGTTCTTCATCGGTGTGCCCCCAGCGGTAGGGGGCGAAGTTGGGCCGGATCAAGCATCCGGGCGGCACGATTGGGTTTCCCTGCAAAAGGCTCCGCGCGTGCCAGTCACGCCGGAACAAGAGTGCGTGCGGTCCCGGTCCCTGAACCTCGGCAGCATGCTGCTGGACCGGATAGCGCCCATAGTCGAAGTGGGCGGCGAATACCGCCCCGGTGCGAGCCATGGCGCGGACCTGTGCGTGTGTGGCGCGGACCCAGTAGAAAATGCGGCTAGGGTTCGCCGCAAAGAAGGCCGATGCGCGGTCAAACTCGGCAGTGCGATTCCGGGTGCCACAGGCGAGAGGGTCCCCATTAACGGTGATCTTGATGGGCTTGTGGGGCCGGCCACGACGGCGGTTGCGTTTATTGTTGTTGCAGCTGTCCAACATTGGGTTTGCTCCAAAGAAAGAGGTCGGTTCTGTGGTTAGGTCCGCGCGACCGGAAATGATCGCGGAGAGATTGCTTGTGTCCGGCAGGGGGCGGTGCACTGAAAGCACACCAGAGCGCCCCATCGTCCGCGCGAGTAATGCGCCAGTGTCGGCGTAGCACCCACCGGCGCGGCAGTGCGCGCAGGAGAGTTTAGGGGGGCGGCAAGGCGCACCCCAAAAAGCCATGTTTTCCGGGGTGCGCCAGTAAAATCCCCTTAAGTAAATGACTGGAGCGGCGCAGGGGTAAAGGGCCTTTTGAGAGGCCCCTTTACACCCCGACGCCCCCTGCCAGTATTTACCTTTGCCGCGCCAGTGTGCGCCAGTAGTGCGCCAGTCGCAGACCCCAGCCCGATGCTGAAAAGTAGTCGGTGCCGGGGGGCGTCATGCCGGCCCTTTGCTCGGTTCAGGCTCTGCGACGACGGCAGGTGTTCCGATCCCCACACAGGGGCGGGGCTTGCGGCTGTGTGGGTCGCGCTCTTCACGCCTGACGAGGCTGCCATCGCTCAACCAGCCATCCAGCATTGCGCGGATGCGGGCGTAGGTGGCAGCTTGTCCGGGGTTGCGGTCCTTGGCGGGAAGGTCGTGACTGCCGGCATCCAGTCCAAGGGTGTCTGCGACAAGCCAACCAACATACTCTGGCGACCGGGTGTCCAGCCGGGGCAAAGTGGGAGCGGCAGCGATGGCATTCTGGACCAGTGCTAGGTCGGACGCTGTGGCGGGCATTGCCGTGGGTGGGGTCCAACTCTCGACGGTCGGAGCCTCATCGCCGGATGGGTATGTTGCATTGCCATTGCGCAGCTTGATCGATGTGCGGCGGAGCCAGCGTGCCCCGTTAGCAGGGGCGAAGTTGGCCTTGCCATTGTCGATCCGAACGAAATTGTGCCGCTCGCTCTCGGCCACGCCGAAGGTGGCACCTTCCTTGGCAGTCATGCCCCGGACTTGTTCGACCACCCGAAATGCGTCTGTACCGGCGGATGCGCCACGGTAGGCATGCGCACCGGCGCTGTCCATATCCTGCGCTGCAACCTTGCCAGTGTGGTGTGCGATGACGATGGCGGCATTGGTCCTGTCTGCGATCTCACGCAGGACACCCGCCAGAAAGTTCATGGCCTCATTTGAATTCTCAGGCAGGCCGTGCATCGCCCCCTGTGGATCGAACATGATGACCTTCACGTTGAACCGCTTGGCCGTGTCCACAATCTTGTCCACCATACCGGGAACGACTTCCGGTCCGTCCCTGCCCATACGCGCGAAGCGCAAGGACAAGTTCCGCCCGGATGTAAGGATGAGGTTGTCCCGCAGGTCAGCATGCTTGATGCCGTGGTGTTCCAAAACGGCATAGAGCCGGCGCAACGCCTCGGCATCGTCATCTTCCGCGTTGTGATACCATACGCGCATCGCGCAGAGTGGCTTTTCCCCGGCGATCAGTTCCCGTCCGGTTGCAAGCGCCACCGCACGCGCCATGAGGATAAGGGATTTGCCGACGCCGCCTGTGGAGACAAGCCCGGAGATGTATCCGGCGAGCATCACCCGACCGTAGAGCCACGGGCGGGGTGGGATTTGGCTCGGCTTGAAAGGTTGGACGGGGCCGATCTGTGCAGCCGTGAACATCTGCTGGGTTTGGATCGTCTGTTGAGCGAATGCTTGCTTCGCGGCCTCATCCCTGACCCGCTGGGCTCCTGCCGGGTTTATGCGTTCCAGTGTCTGCATGAGGGTGCCCCAACCCACGTGAGGATCGCGGATGCCGTTCCACAAGGCTTCATCGTGGGCAGCGTCAACGCCACCGTTCCATTTTGCCGCCCATTCAAGTGCAATGGTCTTTCCCTCGTCCGTGAAGCCTACGGCTGCACCTTTCGCGGCATGGAGCAGCTTGGTGAAGTCATCGCGACAGTCGAAGTGCCCCTGATCGTTAGGCAGTTCCTCGAAGAACGCCCGATATGCTTCCAGCGACGGCGCAGCCCAAGGCGTTTTCACGTTATTGTTGCTGTTTGCTGCCAGCGAGGTGGGAGAGGGGGTGCCCCTGCCGGGCAAGTTAAGCCGGCCCACAATGTCGTTCAGATTCGCGCAGAGAACGTCCACGGACACGGGTTTGCTTTGTGCTTTTGTTGCCTGCATGATCTTTACTCCTGAACAGGCACAGCCAGCCGGACTACTGCCCCGCGTTGGCGCTTCGTTTTAGTGGGAAGGTTCACGGTGTAAGGCAGGCGGGCGATACGGGGCAGGTCTGACATGTTGTCTGCGCCGAGCCGCGCCATGGCTTCCGCCAGAGGTCCGACGGAGGCCGGCAGGTTCGCGCTGTCCACGCCCTCAATCAGAAACCAGAAGTGAAAGCCGTTGCCGCTGTTGATTTCCAGAATCGGGTTCAGCGCCCGCAAAGCTTCGCATGTCCGGGTCCAATTCGGGTCCGCGTCCGGCGCATCTTTCAGGTCCAAGTCCAGAACGGCCATACGCCGCGCCACGATGTCATTAGCCCTGCCGGACCGAGCAGTCCCGGCCATTTCGGGCTTGCGGGGGTTGATTCCGAAATAGAGATTGTCCCGCCCGACGTGCTTGCGGATGAAACCAAGCATCCTTTCGCGTTCTTCCGGCAAAGAGAGCCGCCCGCAGAGGGACCA
>SWCH01001380.1_pt1 | contig 10820 bp, 16 predicted proteins | sample 4690051 | NCBI WGS metagenome assembly SWCH01 (sample SAMN10267282, study PRJNA491770) | bioreactor metagenome | isolation source: DHS bioreactor inoculated with | place: Japan: off Shimokita Peninsula | reverse complement strand
AAAAGTTCTTCTGATTTAAAATAATAAAAACGCATTAACCAATCAGCCTGATACAATCTATGCTCCCTGACAAGTGGTGGAATTGTGTTTACAGATGGCAGGTTTGGACCTGATATTACCGGTATATAGGCAGAGAAAAAAACACGTTTCATATTAAATCTATCATATAGATTCTGTGACAAATTAAGTATTGTTTTATCACTGTCAGGAGTTGCACCTACTATCATTTGAGTAGACTGCCCGCCTGGCACAAATCGTGGTGCATTTCTAAAATATTTTTTATCTTCTATGGACCTAGTCATTTCTTGATTAATTACTGACATAGGTTGAATTATGCTTTCTATTTTTTTCTGAGGAGCTAAAATTTTTAGACTCTCTCTGGTAGGCAGCTCTATATTAACGCTCATCCTATCAGCTAAAGCACCCGTTTTCTTTACCAAAACAGGGTCAGCTCCCGGTATAACCTTAACATGAACATATCCCCAGAAATTATATTTATATCTTAAAAGCTCTAAAACTTTATAAATATTTTCCATTGTATAATCAGGATTTTTTTCTACAGCAGAACTTAAAAATAATCCCTCTATATAATTTCTCCTGTAAAATTGAATTGTCAGTTCTGCCACTTCCTCAGGAGTGAAGCTTGCCCTTTTGACAGGATTAGTCACTCTATTAAGGCAATAATGACAATCATATATACAATCATTTGTCAATAGTATCTTCAAAAGAGAAATACATCTGCCATCCGATGACCAAGCATGACAAATACCAGCTGCTGATGCATTGCCAATCCCACCTGTGTTTTTATTTTTCCTGTCAACACCGCTAGATACGCATGAAACATCATATTTAGCTGCATCTGATAAAATTTTAAGTTTTTCAAATATTAAATCGTTCATATTCCACCACATTCATTAAGATAAATTATATCATAAGTGCAAGACGCCAATCGGCTTGCTTCACACCAATATAATAAATGCATATCAAACAAAACATATGTTTTGTTTGATATGCATTTATTATATCACAGAGAAAATTCATTGTCAAACATTTGTTCTATTGATGTGGTTATTATTGTTGAACGAAAAATGATACATTTCGTGTCATTTTTTTTACATACTTTATTTTAATATTTCCCATTCAGGTTCTTTAAATCCTACCAAGATTGTGTCATTACTGCCTATTACAATCGGTCTTTTAACCAGCATTCCATCTGATGACAAAAGTTTTATTTGTTCATCTTCTGTCATTTTAGATAGATTATCTTTTAGTTTAAGCTCCTTATACAAATTTCCGCTTGTATTAAAAAACTTCTTAATTGGATATCCGCTTTTTGCTATCCATCCTTTTAATTCATCTTCCGTAGGGTTATTTTCTTTAATTGCTCTTTCAGTAAATTCAATATTATTTTCTTCAAGCCATTTTCTGGCTTTCCTGCATGTTCCGCATTTTGAATAGCATATAAATAAATTTTCCATAAATACCTCCATAGTTTAATTTTGAGCCAGGGTGACATTTTGCTTTATGTTTGCACCGATTCCCGTTCCAAAACATGATCCTAATGCTATGCCAAGCGCAATATTTTTTCATCTTGCTTTTCCTTATGGTCACCGTTGTTAAATTGATTTTAAGTATCCTTATTCTTTTTCATTTTAACACCTTTACCTTATCCCATCATATATATATTTTTTTAACAGGGTGCCTTATAACTGTTTTTAATTTGGCAGTTTCACATCTTCTTGGGTCACTTAAATATATTTCGTGATGAAACCTGGCATCTGTAATATCTATTTTGCATCCGTTTTCTCTTGCAAAATCTTCCATAAGCTTTATAGTTGCAGGCTCATCATCATAAGAACCTAAGTGCATGCATTGAACGCACAGACCTTCATCATAAACGAAAAATTCAACATTTGAATAACCAATTTTTTTCTTTCTTGCCGCTTCTTTAATCGCCCTTATAGCTCATTTTTATTGTATAAGCAATACCATACAATAATTCTATCGATTTATTATACTCTCCGTTTTCATCATTTGGATTTCCTTTTCCCCTGACTGCAATATAATTCATTTTAGGAATATTAACTATGATTGGTTTATTTTTAGGCATATAAAATTCCTTATATTCTTTTTTATAATCAAACGCCATACTTATTTTCCTCCTGTAAATGTGAGATAATGTTATTTTTCACTTCATTATATTCTTTTATATCTTTCTCATCTATTGCATTATGTTTTTGTTTAAGGGTCGAGATTTTGTCATATATTATTTTTAAATATTTCTTACATTCCTCACATTCAAATGAATGTAATCTTATGATTATGCGTTCCAATAATTCCAGGTCTAATTTCTTATTCTTCGTTTCGTCAATTCCATTTTTTAGTTCTAATAAATCACTTAATAATTTATTATAAAATTCGTCATCCATTTTTAACCTTTCTATGAACCGAGCCAATACTATCTAATCAATACTTTTATAGATGTAATAACTGGTTCTTCTTAATTTAAATAGGCGTAATAATTCAAATTTGAATAATCACCTTCAAGATTAAGTTCTTTTGGCATTTTGCTTTTATTTATGGTATTTCTCATATTCTTGGCTTATTCATAGAAACAAGCTCCAAAAATCTCTTCTGGGAGGGCAGTCCTGACACTTTCTCTTTCGGTGCGAAGGTTTTGTCAAACACTTCTGCCTTTTCCTTGTCTATTTCGTATATTTCACCCTCAAAGAATCGCCCTTTACACTCTTCGAGAGCACCGCTAACTAACTCACAAGCGAGTAAAGGCACCGCATACGTGTTCCATGATGTTCCTATTGAATACGCTTCTGCGCTTATGAAGCCTGTTCTCTTATAAAACTCAGGATCGCCAAAAATCAAAATAGCCTTATACCCCAGGTCTTTAGCTTCAATTTTTGTATGTTCAATCAACTTTATTCCTATTCCCTTGCCCTGATATTCCGGCAAAACCGAAACAGGACCAAAACATAATACAGGATATTTTTTATTATCGTCACCAAGAACATAGGCTTCTGTATACATAATATTCCCAACTATTCTGTTACCATCAACCGCAACATAATCTAATTCTTTCACAAAATCAGGTGATTTTCTCATGATATGTACAAGATAATGCTCGTCACATCCGGGGCTATGATGGTTCCAAAATGCTTCCCTTGTGATTATTTCAACTTCATTATAATCCTTTTCCTGCTCTTTTCTTATTATTATATTCATTTCTAATATACCTCAAAATAAGTAATCAGCACTTCAAATTCTCATTTAATATATACATCTATTAAATTGAAGGTTGTCATTTTAAAAATTCTATACTTAATTCATAAAATTCCATAATATTAGTAAGCATGGCAGGGTGTCCGCCACCATTAAATAAATAAACTTTCCCATGCCCTATTTTTTTAATCATTGTATCATAAATTTTTTCATAATAATCCGTAGATTCAACAAATTCATCTTTTTTACTGCCAGTCAAAAGTATATCAGATTTCAAGAATTGTAAATGCTTATGGAAATATGCACCTGTATCTTTACTGTGCTGAATAATTGCATTTGTGTCATTATCAACAATCTGTTCCCAATCGGAACCGTGCATGTATGTATAGAAACTCCTTACTCCTTCATCACTTTTAGAAAGTTCTCTGTCGCTTTTAACATTTTCTATAAATGATTTAAGAGGTTTTTCTCCCATAAAACTATCTGCAATAACTTTACTGACAAGATCAGGAGCTTCTAATGCAACATTGATAGCAACCAATGCTCCGCCACTGCATCTGATAATATTTACTTTTGAATTTATGAATTCCTGCCAATCCTTCATTGTTTGAAAATATCCGATACATGGTTGATATTCAGGTGTAACAAACTTATCACAGTTTTTTAAATGATAATTTTCACCACAGTGAACCATGCCGTACTTTTCGGCAAGCATAGCAGCCATAGTTGATTTACCTGCATATGCAGTTCCATTAATAAAATATACATTACGCAAATAATAACGCATTATATTACTTTCAATTTCAATTCTCATACTAATATCCTCAACCAAAATTTACTCAATATCTATCCAAAATCTTTGTTCAACTGCCCCATCAGTTATAACCTCGTTTTCCAGGATGCAGCCATTATTCATAATACTTTTTGCAGAATATAAGGTACTTGATAACGACATCTCCCTCTATTGTTCTGTTCTCTCAAAGTATTATCTATCTATTTCTTTTCCCAAATAAGTGAATATTGATTTGATGAATTTAGTTTCGATTTATTGTGAATTTAAGATATCATATAGCTTATTAACGGTTTTCCAGTTTCGCACAGTGGATGAGCCAAATATCTTTGCGGTGCGAATTGCAAGCTTGGACTTACTTATGCTTTGATGACAAAGAAAGTATATTTCACTTTTTCCCGCTTGCAGAATGTCTGGACCGACATACTTCTTACAGATATCATCTATCAGTGTTGGATTAAGTATATGATCCAAAAAATAGACATAAAGATGCTCAACCTCCGGATCTGTAGCTTCGGCAGAAGCTATTTCCTCTGCTGAGAATGGAAGCTGCTTAATTAAAGCTTCGATTTCGTTTATGTTCCGTATTATTACATTGCTTTCAAATCCAAAGCGCTCTGAAAAACCGGTATAAATCACATTCTGTAATAATTCTTTGTCTAAATCTGTTTCAAAAACCACATTACCGCTTTGAATATACGTTTTAATTTTATGCATTCCCAATTCAAGAAAGAGTTGCTTCAAATCATTCATTTTTACAACATTTTTCCCGCCAACATTGATTCCTCTAAATAGTGCGACATACTTCATATTCTTCTCCCCTGTAAATTTAGCATTTGACCTACAGCATTTAAAACCCATACTTAACTTGATTTTTATGTATCTATTCTTTTTAAATCCGTCAGTGCCTTATTTCTGTAATTCAAATCCTCTCTTGCACTAAACCCTTTATGCTCCCAAACTGTATTTCCTATTTCATTATTTTTAAAAACTACAAGTGCAACCTTATGAATGCCTTCGTCCTTCAAGGCTTTTAATGCAGTGTCAATCAAAGCAGAGCCAATGCCCTTGTTTCTGTTTATAATCGAAACAGCTAAATGATAAATATACCCGCGCCGTCCGTCGTGACCGGATAATATTACTCCTACGATTTTGCCGGATATAACTGCAACAAAACAAGTATTCGGGTTTCGCTTCAGGTATTTATCTATACCCTGTTTTGAATCATCTATGTCGTTCAGACCCATTCCGGGCGTCGACATCCATAGGTCATATATTTCTTCATAATCGTTACTGGTTAGTTTCCTTATCTCCATGTCTTCACCTATACAAATTAATTTTTGTTACATAAAGCGGATTATATTTCTCTATCTTTATACATATTCATACTTCCGCATTGCAATTTATTTTTTCTTTAACTTATGAGCTGTAATTATGGTATAACTATAAGCATTAACTGTTATTTTACAGCCATTCGCTTCTATATACCAATTTTTTCCTTTTCTGATTATGCTGCTGTCAGGATCATTGATTTTTCCCCTGCACCATCTGACAACATCATCTACATCCAAGTAAAGATTCCTTTTAATTCTTTCTACACCTAAATCAGTGGTATGCAGCTTATCTAAGTTTAAAATCAATTCATTTTTAGTGTTTTCAGTCATTTCTTTATCCTCATATTTGGCAAATAACCTTCCTGATGATATTTTGAATTTATATATTTATATTCATCCATTTTACAATTTCTATAATATTTGTTAGCATTTCATCTGCAAATTGAGCTGCAAGTTTTGTGTCTGCATGCATTATATGATTTGTTTTGTAGCAATCCAATGCTTGTGAAATAAGAGGATGATATTTTGGGGGCAAATGTGCAATACCCCATTCACCACCTTGCAGTTTTGAAAGATATAAATATTCTTTTAAAAATGCAATTACTCTGCACAAGTTAAGGATTGTATAAATGGGTTCATTAGCTATATGTTCCCTCGCATCTTTTACATCATGCCATATGCTTTCTATGTAGTTCTTTCTTGGTACTTCTGCAAATACATTGACAATCGCTTCTCCATACAGCACAATTCCATACTTATTTATAATTGTGAAATGAGCTGCAAGGTCTTCATCCTCACCCTTCATATTTTCCACATAATTATCCTGGTTGTCTCTGAACCATTGCAAATGAATTGGGGAAAAATGCAATTCAAATGGTGTTGGATAAACAAAAGGTTTGCAGTATTCTCTCTTTACAATACTGATTTCCAATCCTTTCGCAGGAGCCTTCTCATTCAGCGCAACAACATGTTTCATGAACTCAATTTTTTGAATATCATTAATATCTTTTTCAATCACCACAATTAAGTCAATGTCGCTTTTTTCAGGATTAAAGCACCCCATAGCAAGAGATCCATGCAAATAAATACCCGTCAAATCATTTCCTATTATCGCTTTGCTCATATCACAAAATTCATCAATTACGTTTTGATAAAACATAACTCTTGCCCTCAACAAATTCAATTCTGCTACTTTCTTTTTTCCTTCAACTAATGCTTTCAGATTAGCTAAGGACATATCATATCCTTCCATATTTGCTGAAACTTTAATACCGTGCTTCTCTTTCTCCATAGCAAAAGAAATAAGCATTCCATCTGAATCCATTTTAAACGAAAATTCTTGACAATAAATAACTTTTTCTATTGTTATCGATATAGGAAGCTCCTCTTTAAGACCGTTATTAGCATTAGGTATTAATGTAAAAAGTATCTTTTCTCCAGCTTGTAGTTTTGGAATTTTCCAGGGTGAACCCGGTGCATACCATTTCGTTAGCCTATCCTCATTTGTTAGAGCATCCCATACTGCATCAATATCTCCATCAATTATAATACTCTTGTTTCAATATGTTCCATAATCTATCCTCCTCAATTATCGTTTGATATTGCATATGCATCCGGTCCACAACCGTCAACCTGTAAAGATGAAATATCAAAAAATTCAAGTTCCTTTTCAACTTCTGACTTAGAATTATAAAAAGTGATATCACTATACGGTTCCATGTTACACTTCCATGAAGCTGCTTTATTTATAAATTCTTTTCCTGATTTGGCTATTATAAAGCACTCCTTACGGTTATTGATATAGCATATGGGTGCATCACTATCCAAATCAGATTCCTGTCCGATTGTCCCAATAAAGCCACCTTCGCTGTCTTTAGCAAGAATATCCACTTGAGGAACTGTATAAAAGTCCAGCTCAGGAACATCATCATCAAAAATAAAATGAATGTCGTAAGTATCAGCATATCTTTGATATTCTTCGTTCTTACTCCCGATATTCATGGAATAAACTGTAGTTCCTGCCGGAATAATCTCAGCATCCGAAACATATAGAGATATACATCCACCACTTAATTCTGTTTTATCTAAATAAATTTTTCTCATCTTATAATCCTACATCAAATTGCAAGTTATATCTATCGACATATTAAAATACCTTTCATATACGCAGATCATTATGTATTTTAATAAACTAATTCCTTTTTCTCTTCTGTGCATCTGATTAATACTTGTTAGTAAAAACTATATCTCTCTATCAATTCCAAGCAAAGCAAGTGAATTTTGAATTTGTCCCATGGTTTTAAAGTTTATTACCGGTTCATTGTCCTGTTATGCTGTTGTCTTTTAGCAATAAAATAGATTACTTTAGACTATATCATAATAGATATTCCAATTGGCAGTCACACGGTTCCTTTTCCACATGAAGTACACTGTATTCAACTGCTTCCACACATCCCACTGACCGATAAAATGCCTGACTTTCAACCGAAGAGTGTGCTGAAATATACAGCTTTTTCGCACCATGTTTTTGTGCCCATTCCTTTGACATCCTGAATAGTTCATTTCCAATGCCCTTACCCCTCATATCCTCAGAAACATGTATGCTGGATAAATCAAGGTATTCTTTATTTTTCCCAAACAAAACAGGCTCCACAGATGAAAAACCCTTCAATACATCTTTTATGAATGCTCCAAATACGACGCCGCCTTTTATTATCGTATTCTTTAAGCAATACATTAACTCACTATATTCGTCTTCATTCCAGTCATCTGTAAATGCAATATCTTTAATACACCACTCACCGTCAACCTTACGCCAGCACCTTGATACTGTTTGATGCCGCTGAAAACGAGTAAATAATTCACGATTTATCATTTCTTCCTTTAGTTCTTTTATCTCCATACTTTTCCTCACAAAGGTGTAAAATTCTTGTTTATCATGCTTATATTATAGATTTTCCGGAAAGCATGATTCATATGTATATCTAAGTCGATTCTGCGTATTTTCTCCGTAATTAATTGCTTCAACCGGACATCGATGCAGGCAACGCAAGCAATTGTCACATTTCGGCAGCACCCATGATGGGATTTTCCCTCCCATCTCCATTGCATGAACAGGGCAGTTTTTCACGCACAGTCCGCATTTTATACAAGCATCATTTACACTAAATGGTGATGTTATTCGTTTTTTTTCATATTCTTCATGTATCTTAGGTGTTATACTTCGTATGAATCTATTGCTGTGATAAGGTCTTTTTTCTCCTTTAATGATTTTATCAAGCTCTTTTTCAGTACGTAACAGCTTCTTTTTCTGAATTTTTAGCTTAGGTATATCATGTAATATCGAATAGTTAGTAACCATAACTAGTGAATAGACTTCGGGTTTAGGAAGTCCCTTTTCTAAAAAAAGCTTTTCCAACGAACTATCGGCTCCACCCAAATATCCGCCACATGTAACAATAGCAACTACTTTGTTTACATTCTTAAATTCATTCTCTCGTATGAAAGCTTCCATCTTGGCAGAAATCCCCCAAAAACAATTAAATGTTACTAAAAACAATGTCTCTTCATCTTTTAGACAAAATAAAGACGGTTGATCAATGTCGCAAACATCTATTAAATCACCTTGAAATTCTTCCTGTATTTTTAAAGCAACATGCTTTGAGTTGCCTGTTGAACTATAGTATATTATCATTTCAATACCAGCCTTCTTTCTATGCAATTGTTTATTGATATAAATAAAATGTTGCCTGCAACTTTAAAATTGAATCTGATTTTATATATTTTTCATACTCATACTCATATCTGATATCCTTAATATGGGATCAACACCTTTTCATACTGATAATTTCCTGCATCCACAGTCATACGACACATTGTCAGTTCCAAATCAAAACGTCGTTTACCACAACTGCCGGGATTGAGAAACAGTACTCCCCCGATAATTTCTGAAGAGTATTTGTGGGAGTGCCCATAGACCACCACGTCAACATCTTTTAAGCATTGTGGTACATCTTTTTTATTATGAACGATTAAAAATCTCACACCTTCTATTGTGACGGTAATGCTTTTAGGCAGATGTTCTGCCCATTCCTTATCATTATTACCACGCACAGCATAGGTCTCTCCGAGTCTTTGTATAGATTCAATAATGTATGGGGTGTTTATATCACCAGCATGAATGAAGCAATCAGCTTCAACAAGTTCAGCCATAACATGCTCTCGCAACAGACCATGAGTATCGGATAAAATTGCAATATGTTTCATGAGTTCCTCGCTAAATTGGAATTTGTAAACTTCGTATTATGCTCATTATGCGAAATTATTTAAGGCTGCCTGCTGTGAAAAATAAGCTCTTTTCCGTTCTCTTTTGCATATAAAATTTCAGCAGCAACCGATGTGCCAATATAACCATCAATATCAACAATATAAACGGCATCGCAAATATCTATTTTCTTATAATGTGCTGTAACAAGACGTTTTTGTGCCTCGTCAGTTATAGGCTCATTCTGCTCATTATAGATGCATTGAAGTACATTAAAGCCTTTTTCAACCTCGAGTCTCCAAGCAATTTGTTTCATTTTCTCTGCAAATTTCATACTACCACAAATTGTTATAGTTTTCATTTTGTTTACCTCATCAAATATATCATTATACTATGGAATAAGTTGGATTGATAGAAATTTTTCATTAATACAAATTTAAATAGCCCTATAGATGAATATGTAAGCATTATTCATCTATGGGGTTATTTTTAGCAATCCGGAGAAAACTGTTTTATTGATCCGGTGAGAACCGTACTATCCCTTCTGGGTTTCTCAATATTTACAGAATATGTCGCCAATTACGTTTTGCATATAGAATTCTCTCAATATCAACAACCTTTGACTTTTCATCTATGGTAAAAAAAATAACATAATTTTTAACGAGCAACTTGTAATATCCTAACATTGCAAGTCGTTCATCAACTACGAAAGGATATTTTTGCGGCATAACTGCTAACCCGCTGACAGCTTCTTCAATGATATCCATCATTTTCAATGCAGTTATGGGTGCTGATAGTTGTGCAGAAATATATCGAACAATGCTACGAAGGTCATTCTCAGCAGGTTCCGATATATCAACCCTATATCTTTCCATCAGCTATCTCCTGACGAATATCTTTCATGGCATCTTCAATCGGACGCTTCCTTCCCTCTATTGTTGCCGTTTTTCCCTCATCAAGCAATCGATAAAGCTCAAGCATGCCATTGAGCATTTCATATGTCTCAATACTCATAACAGCTAAATCACCTTGTCCATTTTTTGTAATATACACAGGTTCTCTGTTTTCATGGCAGAATGTTGAAATTTCGTTATAATTATTCCTTAAGTCAGTGCTGGATTTAATATTTGGCATAAAATTAACCTCCTCATCTAATCTAAAGATATTATACACTAATTTCTTTAGATTATCAAGTCGC
>SWCH01000756.1_pt1 | contig 10862 bp, 8 predicted proteins | sample 4690051 | NCBI WGS metagenome assembly SWCH01 (sample SAMN10267282, study PRJNA491770) | bioreactor metagenome | isolation source: DHS bioreactor inoculated with | place: Japan: off Shimokita Peninsula | reverse complement strand
GTGATTTTTGCAAGCATAGATTTGCAACTTCTTTAAGTCCCTCTTTCCCTAATAATGTAAGATAAATTGTTGCAGTTAAAGCGTTTAGTGCTTGATTAGAACAAATATTTGAAGTTGCCTTTTCTCTTCTGATATGCTGCTCTCTGGTCTGCAAAGTTAATACAAAACCCCTGTTATTGTTTTTATCTACTGTTTGACCTACTATTCTACCTGGTATTTTACGCATTAATTTTTCTGTAACTGACATAAATCCAAGATATGGCCCTCCAAAATTCAATGGATTTCCAAGAGATTGACCTTCTCCAACTGCAATATCTGCTCCAACTTCTCCGGGGCTTTTTAATATTGCAAGCGATATAGGATCACTGCTTACAATTAAAAGACTTTTATTATCATGTACTATATCTTTTATTGATTCTAAATCTTCAATTACGCCAAAAAAATTTGGACTTTGAACTATAACAGCTGCTGTATTTGAATTAATTTTCTTCTCTAAATCTTCCTTATCTACTTGACCATTTTTATATGTTACTTCTATAATAGAAATATTTCTATACTTGGCATATGTGCTGAGAACTTTTCTACTTTCAGGATGAACACTTCTAAGAATTAATATTTCACTCCTTCTTGTAGCTTCACATGCCATAATTGCTGCTTCTGTCATAGCTGTAGCTCCATCATACATTGAAGCATTAGATACTGGTAGCCCAGTAAGTTCACAAATCATAGTTTGGTATTCAAATATTGCCTGCAAAGTCCCCTGACTAATTTCAGGCTGATATGGTGTATATGATGTGTAAAACTCTTGTCTTGAAATCATTTGATCCACTGCTGCCGGTATATAATGGTCATATGCTCCTGCACCCAAAAAACATGTATAGTCATCCATATTAGAATTTTCATTAGATAACGATTTAATATTTTTTATAAGTTCCATTTCCGGTTGAGCTTTTGGTATATTTAACTTTCTATTAAGTATTACGGATTCTGGTATGGAATCGAACAAAGAGTTTATATTGTCAAATCCAATTTCCTTGAGCATCTTTGCTCTATCGTCTAAAGTATTTCCAATATATTTAGCCATAATTACCCCTTTATTCACATGATTTTTCATAATCAGAAGAAGACATAAGGTTTTCTACTTCTGACTCATCAGACATTTCAACAACCACTAAATAATTATCATATGATGATTCATTAATAAGTCCCGGATTATCAAACAATTCTTCATTTACTTCTATTACTTTTCCCGATACTGGTGAATATACATCTGAAACTGCTTTAACTGATTCTAGAACAATGAATTGTTCTCCTGCTGAAACTTCATCATCTACATTTGGTAAATCAACAAAAACCACTTCTCCTAAATGTTCCTGAGCATAGTCGCTGATCCCGATATAAGCTTTCTTACCATCTACTTTTACCCATTCATGTGATGCAGCATATTTTAATTCTTTTAAAACTTTCATTTTTAATATCCTCCTGAAATTTATTATATTTTTTTATATTTTTTACTGTAAAATGGTTTTTTAACCGTTATAGCTTTAATATTTTTATTTCTAATTGCAATTTCTATCTCTGTACCTTCTTTTACATAGGCAGAATCAACTAATGCAAGCCCTATATTTTTTTTCAACGTAGGAGAAAAACTTCCTGTTGTAACATAACCAATTTTTTTGTCAGATGAGAATATTTCATAGTGACTTCTTGGTATACCTCTCTCCACCATTTCAAACCCAATTAATTTTCTTTTTAATCCCTCTGATTTTTGTTTAGCTAATGCTTCTTTACCTATGAAATCATCTTTTGAAAGTTTAACACAAAATCCAAGTCCGGCCTCTAATGGTGTGATATCTTTATCAATTTCTTGGCCATATAATGGTAAACAAGCTTCAAATCTCAACGTATCTCTAGCTCCTAACCCCGCTGCAACCAAGCCTTCCTCTTTGCCGCAATCTAATAACATATCCCATAGTTTAGCACCATCTTTAGAAGATAAATATATTTCAAATCCATCCTCACCTGTGTATCCGGTACGTGATACTAAAGTGCTTATACCTCCAATGATAACATTTTCTGAAAAATGATAAAATTGTATTTGGCTTAAGTTTTTATCTGTCAGTTTTTGCAATATAATTTCTGCGTTTGGACCTTGAATTGCTAATTGAGCATATTCATCAGACACATTTTCCACTGTAACATCACCTTGAAGGTGAGATTTAAACCACTCAAAATCTTTTTCAGTATTTGAAGCGTTTATAACTAATAAATATTTTTTATCGTTAAATTTATATACCAATAAATCATCTACTACACCTCCGTCGGGATAGCACATAGTCGTATAAGCTATCTGATAGTTATCTAAAACAGAAATGTCATTGGTAACCATATTTTGAATATATTTTTCAGCATCTTCTCCAATCACATTCACTTCTCCCATGTGAGAAACGTCAAACAAACCAGCTTTATTTCTAACAGCTTCATGTTCAGATATTATCCCTGCATACTCTACCGGCAAGGCCCAACCACCAAAATCAATAATTTTACCATTTCGTTCTACATGTTTTTCATATAACGGTGTTTTTTTCAACATTACCACTCCTTCTTTTTATATATTACTTATCCATTTATAATTGACATATAACATTGCGCATCTGTATTTCTACAAAAAACTATCATGCATATATTGGCTACAATAATTTGTAAAAAAAAGCAGAGGCAATAACATGTCGTCATTACCTCTGTCTTATCCTGAGAGATTCCAGCTATAAGCTGTTGCTCCTACGGTGCTATGTTTTAGCTCTTCAGAGTATTGTCCAAGAACGGTCTTTTTTGCCTGAAAGTTTCATTGTAACAGACTATTACAACTTGCTCCTTCGGCTCCTCAACGAGGTATCTCCCGAACCCTTCATCCAAAACATTATTTATAAAAATTAATTTTATAATTCATTATAAATCTATTTTTCCCACATTGTCAATAGTTTTTTTAGACAGATTATTTGTAAAAATACACAAATATATATATTAAGGCATATTTATTTATTATATTTTTAACAAGTAAATTGATAATAATGACATATTTAAAAGTATATATCATTGTTATTATGTCAAAGAATTTTTATTTTAATAAGCATATTTATATATTATATAAAAAACCATTGCCAAATCCACAATAAAAGCTGATTTATTTTTGTATAACATATTTAGTACAATAATCTTAATATGTTATATTTATTTATGTTTATATTTATCCTACAAAAAAGATGGTTAAGGAATTATCTATACATGAATAATAAATATTATATATAAACTGCAAAGAATATATATTCTTTGCAGTTTATATACTTTTTATTGCAAAAACTTTTCTAAAGCCTTTAAATTAATAAAACCTCATAACTATAAATGTTGTATATTAATTTTAATTTGCAGCAAAGTAACAATTATTACATAGCAAGAAAATCAGCATATAATTTGTAATAAAATTATGTGCATCAAAGTAATTTATGCTCTGTTTTTTCTAAGCATATGTCCCCAGCATTCTGTAATTATTTTTCTACCTGCAAACAAAGAGGTTAACGAAGGATCTAGTTTAGGTGCAATTTCTACCACATCGAACCCTATTACAGGTAATTTAAATAAACCCTTTAACAAGTTTAAAAGTTCCCTTGAATTTAATCCTCCAAACTGAGGTGTACCGGTACCAGCTGCATACGCAGGGTCTAAGCAGTCTATATCAACGGTAATATATACTTTATTAAACTTGTTCATTTTTTCAATTGCCATTTCAATTACTTTATCCGTTCCTAATTTATTAAAATCATAAGCATTAACAACATTTATTTTATTTTCCTTCATAAAGCAAAGCTCATCCATTTCAATAGATCGAATACCTATAAAAAACAAATTATCTATTGAATTTATATTTTCAAGTTCAAGTGCTCTTCTTTCAGTTGAACCATGAGACAAATTGTCACCATCAAGAGTATCACAAAGATCAAAATGAGCATCAATATGTATGATACCAAAGTCTTCATTCAGCGCTTTGTTTATTCCCCTTTGAACGGGAATGGTAACAGAGTGGTCTCCACCAATCATGGTGAAGAATTTATTTTTAGACACTATTTCACAAACTGCTTGCTCAACTTTTGCAAACAATTCATTTCTATCTTCTGAATAAAAATCTCCATAGTCAAGTACTTTCAACTCCGATATATCTTCAAAGAATTCTGTAGTTGGAGCAATTGTATGTGTTATATCTCTTAAAGCAGCAGGTGCTTCTTTTGCCCCACCTCTAAAACTAACTCCACCATCATATGGTATGCCAAATACTACTATATCAGCTTCATCTATGGAAATTTCCGGTTTGTTAAGACCTGCCCATATTGTTGTATCTTTAATTAACTCTTCAGTTTTTTTCATTTTTAAACACTCCCATATTTCATATGAATTATATTTGTACTTACAACCTTAATACTTATATCTTTCAAAATATTTTTATGACATAACAAAATGCTTTGCTTTAATCTAGTTATCACAGATACTTTTTATAGCTTTTTCAGCCCATATAGAATCTTTGTATATTGCTCTGCCCACACCAATTAAATCAGCCTTATTTTCAGCAAGAAGTTTTTCAGCAAAATTAACATCAGTAATTCCTCCCGTCAGTATAACTGGGATTGATACAACTTTTTTGATTTCTTCAGATAATGATGAAAAATATCCTTGAGCATTATTCGCTGGAGAAATATACCCACAAAATCCACCAGAAATATCAAGAATATCTACTCCTGCTTTTTCAAACTCTTGTGATGCAATTTTACTATCTTCAATTGTACTGCCACCATCCAAATAATCTGAAGCACCTAAGCGCAATAAAATTGGAAAACTTTCACCAACAGCATCACGAACTGCGTTAATAACCTCTAAATGAATTTTAATTCTTCCTAACACATCTCCGCCGTATTCGTCAGTTCTCTTGTTAGTTAAAGGGGAGAAAAATTGATTTAGAAAATATCCATGAGCGGAATGAATTTCCACACCATCAAATCCAGCTGTTTTTACACGTAATGCAGCATTTTTAAATTCATTAATTATCTCTTTAATTTCTTTTTGATTTAATTCTTTTGGGGTATTACCTAAACGTGGATTTGTTACAGCAGAAGGTCCAACTGCCTCATAGCCTGTGATAGTTTCTTTTGCTGCACTACCAGCATGATTTATTTGCATTACTGCTTTAGATCCATTTCTATGAATAATATCTGCTAGCTTACTTAAACCATCAATAAGGTTATCATCTGCAACTGAAAGTTGACCTTCACTTGCTTTTCCTTGTTGTGTAATAAAACTATGCTCAATAATAATCAATGATATATATCCGCCCTTAGATTTTTCATCATAATAATCTAATATATCCTTGCTTATTTTTCCATCCTTATCAGATTTTGACGTAGCCATAGGCGGCATAACTAATCTGTTTTTTAAAATTAATTTACCCTTGTTTAATGAATTTAGTAAATACGACATTTTTTCTTACCTCCTAAAAATTCTATTTAAAATAATGTACTAACTCAAATAACCATTACTTAATCCATTCACTTCTGAGAATTGAATAAATAAGTTGGTCATACTTATTTTTGTTAATCCAATAATGTTCTCTTAATCTTCCATCTAATTTAAATCCATATTGTTCTAAAAGTTTTATGGAAAGAAAATTATTTGAAGAAGTAGTTGCATACAATTTATTTAAAGTCAACTCATCATCACTGAATGATTTTTGTATGAACTTGTATAACATAATACTACCCAATCCTTTACCCCTATTACTAACTGGTAAATAATATCCAAATTCGGCACTGTGATTTCTAATATTTAAATCAAATAACGTTATTTTACCTAATGGCTTATTACAATCTTTTTTTGTTAAGATATAAATTCTTTGTTTTTCCTCTGAAATTGACTTTAGTGTTTTACTGGTATATTCTTCATAAGATTTACTTAATTTCAAGGGACGACAAGTATAATATTCAAAATGAGTTTCTTCAATATTCCAATTAAAAATTGTTGGAAGATGTTGTTCAGTTAACAAAACCAATTTATAGTTTTCAGCCAAAAATTTTATGTTATTTTTCATTAAATTCCCCCACTACTTATAATAATTATTGTTCCCATTAACCAATCATTTTTTTAAATTGCATATACAGCTAAATTATAATTAAATATATTATTGGAACAATTGTTAATTATTACATATAGTGTAACCTTGTATAAACTGTTTGTCAATTCGTATTAAGTATTTATATTAGAATATAGCTAATTTACATAATTTATATATAATGTTATAATAAATTATAATGATAATTAAAGGAGCGTGCTATGAGTATAAAAAATGTTGCATTAATTGGTATGGGAGCAGTTGGAACAGTTTATGGAAATCTTCTTTATAATAAGTATGGTTCTAATTTTGCAGTAATAACAGGAGAATCACGCAAAGAAAAATTAAAATCAAATGGATTTACATTAAATAACAACACCTTTTATCCTCAAATTCTTTCTGCTGAAGACAAAGGGATTATATTTGACTTAATAATTTTTTGTGTGAAAAATTATCAACTTGATGAAGCTATTAAAGATGTGAAAAATTTTGTAGGTAAAGATACAATAATGATTACTTTTCTTAATGGAGTTATTGCAAGAGATAGAATACTATCAGCATATCCTGATAACAAAGTACTTTATGGTCTGTCTATGGGAATAGATGCGGTTAGAACCAAGGATAGCGTTATTAATACAAAAAATGGTGAAATACAATTTGGTAATGCAAACAATAAAATTATTGCACCTGAAGTACAGGCAGTAAAAGATTGTTTTGATAATGCTGAGATTAGCAATAAAATTTATGATGATATGATACGAACCATTTGGAGAAAATTCATGCTAAATGTGGGAGTAAACCAAATAACTGCAGTAACAGGTGTGCCATATGGAAAGTCTACTAGTATAGAAACAAATCGCATTATTTTTAAGGAATCAATGGAAGAAGTTCTATTAATAGCAAAGGCACAAAATATTGACTTAAGACAAGAAGATGTAGATGATCATTTAATTTTTATGAGTCACTTTTCACCAAACGGTAAAACGTCAATGCTTCAGGATATAGAAGCAAAACGTAAAACAGAGATTGACTATTTTGCAGGAACCGTTATTGAAATGGGTAAAAAATTAAATATAAAAACCCCGGTAAATCATGTTCTATATTGCATTATTAAATCTTTGGAGGAAATTTAAGTTTTTGGAGGTAAAAATGAACAATAAAAAAATTATAAGTTTTTTCATTGTAGCAGTACTTTTTTGTCAAATAATTATGCTGACATCATGCGCTAATACTCAAGTAAAACAAGAGGATGAAATTCCTGTTGCAGATAATGATGAAGGATTGGATGATAAAGAAACATCCCCTGTATGGAACAATGGAATGTCATCTTATGATGTTAATATCCCATATGTATTGCCTGAATTTACACCTCAAGTTAAAAGTTATGATATTAATAAAGATTTGTCAAATTTATTTAATGCAGGTCAATACACAGGTTTTACAGAAAAACAAAAAAATTCTATTTATGAAGATGGATTTGTTGTTTTAAAGCCAAGCTACTCTGATCTTCAAATGCACCATATCTATGAGTTTCCTATGTATAAAAAATCACCTATGTTTATAACTGTTGATTCAGCGTTGCATTTATATCATATATTTTATGATAATAGTTTGAAATATATTGAATTAAGTTCCATGTATGAAAAATTGGATAAATTATCACAAGATATGCTTAAAAAAAGTATTGAATATTACAATGATTCTCACTATGAAAACTTAAAGGAAGAGTTGAAATTCATATCTGCATATTTTATGACTGCTTGCAGGTTAATGGAAATAAACATAGACGAACATAATATACCATCTGAAATATCATCGATGGTTGATAAAGAAATAATACTTATTAATGATGCATTTAATTTTGAAGAATCCCCAATATTAAAGAAAGACCTTGATTATTCTCAATTTGTTGTAAGGGGTCATTATGCAGGAAATGATAATCTCATTAGATATTTTAAAACTATGATGTGGTATGGTCAATGTGGTTTCCCTGTATTTATGGATAAAGAAGCTGAACAAACTTTGGATATGGATAATATGGTTAAATCTATGATTATTACTTCCCTAGCACTTAGTGACGAAGAAACTTTTAAAAACTATGAAAATATTTACTCAACTACAGCTTTATATACCGGATTATCTGATGACTTAGGAATTTTTGAATATAGGGATTTAATTAAAAAAGTATATGGTTCTAATCCTGATATTAATATTTTTAAAGATACTTCCTACAATGATAAACTATTAGAACAAGCATTATTGTTGCCTGAACCGAAGATACAAGCTAAATATTCAACGGTTACAACACCGGTTGGTAAACAATTTAGATTTATGGGGCAAAGATATTCGTTTGACGCTGAAACAATGCAAAATTTAATTGAACCTCAACTTCGCCCTGTACCGTCAGGTCTTGATGTTATTTCTGCTTTTGATAATAAAAGGGCTGAAGAAATACTTGATATTTATTATGAACCAAAAGTACATTGGCCAAAATACACAGAGAATTTAGAAATAATGCGTAATAAAGAAAAATCCATAACTGATGATGAATGGAAATCAGATTTATATAATGGTTGGTTATGGAGCCTAAAATCTTCTTCTGTTTCTTTTGAAGATGTGGATGGAATGCCTCAATTTATGAGAAATCAAAAGTGGACTGACAAAAATATACATACAGCACTTGGCAGCTATGCTGAACTAAAGCATGACAGTATTTTGTATAAAAAGCAATCCGGCGCTGAAATGGGCGGTGGAGGCGAAATAACTATTCCATACAATTATGTTGAACCTAATGTTGAAGTTTATGCAAAGTTAACATGGCTTGCAAAAAATACAAAAGAGAACTTAAAAGTTAGAAATATGTTAGATGAAAGTTCAACTCAAATACTTGATTCAATAATAGAAATGCAAGAAACTTTAATGAATGTTTCTGTTAAGGAGCTAACAAATGAAACTATAACAGAAGAAGAAAATATAAAACTTTACCACTATGGCGGACGAATAGATTATATAATGCAAGATTTAAATATTATGCTCTGGAATGCCGGAATAACAGATGATAACAATTATACTTCTGCTCTCATTGCTGATGTATCAACTGTCGCACCAGATGCATTTGTGCCATCAGGACATTATTTAGAATTAGGAAATGGGCTCCCTTGTGAAATTTATGTTGTATGTAACACAAACGGAAAAACATATTTAGCTAAAGGTGCATTATTTAATTATTATGAATTTTTATCAGATAAAAGAATGACCGACGAAGAGTGGTATGATCTAAATGGCATTAAAAAAATAATACACTATTATGATGAATCGAAGGATGAGTATATAACCCAAGATTTATACGATGAAAATGGCAATAAAACTGTAGGTGATGATGTTGAATATTTTGAATCTGTAGAAATAACTGAACCATCACCACGTGTTCCAGCAAAACCTAAGTGGACAAAATCATTTATTTCCGAACAAGAAAATAAAGTTACCATTAATTCAGATTTGGAAATAGATTGGGCGAATTAAATGAAAAAGAAATTGATAATTATTAGTATCCTTTTGGCTGGCTGCATATTGTTTTTATGCAATCAGCCAAAAAATTATAATATTAAAATAGATAATAATATCTATAAAATTGTGTTTAAGAATAATACTCTTTATTCAAATCATAATTATTTTAAATATAAAAAATTGCTTCAAGAAAAAATAATTGACTTTAAATTTTATGATATAGATAAAGATAAAAATGATGAAATTCTTGTAATTACAAAGCACAATGAAAAAAGTACTTATGGTGAATATTTAGTTATATATGATACAAATTTAATTAATCAAACTATTGTGGTCACTGAAATCTACAGACAAGATTTCTCCAATATAAATCCTTGGAAAGTGGATGCTTGTAATTTAGACAATGATAATGATGCAGATATTTTCATTGGAGTAAATAAAGATACTGTATTCTATAAAGATGTAAGAAATAGACCTTTCTTTTACTCTTGGGATGGAGAGAAACTTTATAAAAAATGGCAGGGTTCTTTTTTTACAGATTGGGATTTAGTTGATATAACTTTTGGAGATTATTTTAATTATGGACATGATTTAGCGGCAGTTTTAGAAAAAAATATAAACAGCGAATATAGAATTAGTTTATATAATTTTACAGGATTTGGTTTTATAAATATAACTAAAAGTGATATTTATAAAAATGTAAAATGTATAAACACAATAAGAAAGGATAATGTTTATAAGATAATTTTAACTTTTAACAATTCAAATAAATATAATATTATAGAAATGGTTCCAACTAGAAGATAAAAACCAAGTGAGATGTATATCAAATTAAATAAACAGAAGTGATACAACATTTCTTAGAAACCTTCAATCATGTTAAGTGTCAATAAAATATTATTCATTCTTTGTAGAGTATCATACTGCGTTTTGCGCAGTATGACGTCCCCAAGCTACGCTATATTTTCTTATAAATTCTCATTGCAAATATATAAGCAACAACTATTATAGCTATACACCAAGCAAGAGCAACCCATATATCATTTCCTACTGGTTGGTTTGCTAACAAATTACGAATAGCTTCAACTATAGGAGTTACCGGTTGTCTTTCAGCAAAAATGCGTACTGCCGAAGGCATAGTATCTGTTGGTACAAAAGCAGAACTTATAAATGGCAAAAAGATAATTGGATTGGAAAATGCACC
>SWCH01001630.1_pt1 | contig 10881 bp, 12 predicted proteins | sample 4690051 | NCBI WGS metagenome assembly SWCH01 (sample SAMN10267282, study PRJNA491770) | bioreactor metagenome | isolation source: DHS bioreactor inoculated with | place: Japan: off Shimokita Peninsula | reverse complement strand
CAATTATGACAGGAAGTGGTTCTGCTGTATTTGGACTGTTTCCAGATACTAATAGCATGAATAACGCTTATAATATTTTAAAAAATACTTACTCTAATATTTATAAAACTAAAACCATCAATTATGGTATTGATAGTTTTGATTAATGACAGATAATATGGGTATTTATATATTAATTTTAATAAGAAAGGGTGGCTTATGAAAAAAATACTTATTTTGTTGTTAGTAATAGCATTCATATTAGTTGGATGTAATACAAACAATAGTACAAATGAAAGTAGTAATCAAGACCAGCAAGACAATAATCAAGTTCTAGAAGATACTGAAAATGAAGATAATACCAGCGAAACAAATACTGAAGAAAAAGTAATAATTGCTCCTGATTTTGAATTAGAATCACTTGATGGAACTACAATAAAACTTAGTGACCTTAGAGATAAAAATGTAATTATAAATTTTTGGGGAACATGGTGTGATTTTTGTGTAGAAGAAATGCCTGACTTGCAAAAACTTCAAGATGAATACAAAGACGAAGATTTATTAATTTTAGCAGTGAATGTTGGTGATACAAAAGAAGAAATTGAAAAGTTCATAGAAGAAAATAACCTGACACTTACTATTTTACTTGATAAAGATAATATTGTATCTAATACTTACGGTGTGAGGTCATTTCCATCAACATTAGGGGTGAATAAAAATGGAGAAGTCGTTGTAGGTCACGTTGGAATGCTAACATATGAACAAATGGAAACATTATATGGATATTTTAACAAATAGAAATAAGGTTTTGGGATTATCTCCAAAACCTTATTTTATTTTTTCAGTTAGCATAGGTAATATTTCCTTGCAATCACCAACAATTCCGTAATGAGCTACTTTAAATATAGGTGCATCAGGATCAATATTTATAGCCACAATTGTTTCTATATCTGCAAGTCCGGCTATATGCTGAATCGCACCGGATATACCACATGCTATATATATTTTGGGAGCTACTGTTTTTCCTGTTTGTCCTATTTGTTGACTATATGGAACCCATCCTGAATCAACAACAGATCTAGAAGCACCTAATGTTCCTCCCAATACATCAGCCAAATTTTTTGCTAATTGAATATTTTTTGCACTGCCTATTCCTTTTCCAACACCTACTATTATATCAGCATCTACCAAACTTATATTTTCATTGTTATCTATGTTTTTTATTTTCTCCACAAATCGTTCAACCGGTGTAGGTACAGGCAAAATATCAATTACTCCTTCTCTGCTGTAGTCAGGCTCCACTGGCTTAAATACTTTAGGTCGAACAGTTGACATCTGCGGACGATGATTTTCGCACACTATTGTTGCCATAAGATTTCCGCCAAATGCCGGTCTTGTTTGCAATAATAACCGTTCTTCCTTATCTATATCTAACACGGTACAATCTGCTGTTAGTCCCGTTCTAAGCGATGATGCTATATGAGGTGCTAATGAACGTCCATTTGATGTGGCACCGATCAACACTATTTCAGGTTTGTAATCTTTTATAAGTTTAATCACAACCTCTCCGTAAACATGATCATTGAAATCTTTCAACCAAGGTGCATCTATAACCAAAACTTTATCTGATCCATATGCTATCAGTTCTTTTGATAAATCCTCTATACCATGACCTAATAAAATAGCAGTAACCGAAGTATTTATCTCTTGTGCTAAACTTTTAGCCTTCCCTATTAATTCTAAAGAAACTGTTTTTAGCTTACCATACCTTTGCTCTGCAAAAACAAATATTCCTTCATAACTACTTATGTCTGCATTTTCTGCTACATCACATTCAAGGCTAATTGCATTAAATTTACAGCTTTGTACACATGCACCACAAAGAGTACAATTATCTTTAATTTCAGCTTTTTTATCTATAATTTTAATAGCTCCAAAAGGACATGCCTCTACACATTTTTTACAACCAAAACACTTTTCTTTTATTATTTCTATGCTTGCCATAATATCACATACCCTTCTGCATTGCTTTTAAATTGAGAATATCTGCTAGCCTATTCACTTTTTCCTCTGTAGTTCCCTCTATTATTTCACTGTTAATTTCATGTATTGGAACAAAGGTTTTACGAACCTTTGTAGGAGAGCCCTTAAGTCCTAGTTTGCTTTCATCTGCATCAGTATCTTCGAATGTTACTATTTCAATTTTTGCTTGCTTAGCACGCTTCATTTCCTTAATAGACGGAAGTCTAGGCACATTTATTTCTTTTACTACAGTTATAAGTGCAGGTAACTTAACTTTTAACTCCTCATACCCATCATCTGTAATTTTCATACAATGCATTATATTATTTTTTATTTCAATTATTTTACTTACGTCAGTAATATATGCTATACCTAAAGTTTTAGCTAAACTTGGCCCAACTTGTGCTGTATCTCCATCAGTAGCTTGTTTACCGCATATAATCAAATCATAATCCCTAATTTTTTGTATACCTAAGCTGAGAGCATAGGATGTAGCAAGAGTATCTGCACCCGCGAATTTTCTATCTGTCAAAAGCATTGCCTTATCAACTTTTAATGATATTGCCTCCCTCAGCATCTCTTGGGATGATGGAATACCCATACTTAACCCATAAATTTCAGCCCCTGTTTTTTCTTTAATTCTAACAGCTTCTTCTATGGCATATGTATCAAAGGGATTTATTATAGAAGCAATATTTTCTCTAATAATAGTATTTGTTACCGGGTCTAACTTAACTTCATTTGTTCCAGGTACTTGTTTAATACAAACAATAACTTTCATATTACTTTACCCCCTTTAATTCTACATATGGAAATATTGTCGCTCTATTAAATAATTGTTCAGGGTCAAATAATCTTTTTAATCTTCTCATATCATCCATTTCATCTTTAGTAAACATTTTTTGAAGAAATGGAACTTTCAATTTTCCCACACCATGTTCAGCAGATACAGCTCCACCCATTTTTACAACTTTTTCTGCCCAGGAAGAATACAATTCTTTTCCCCTTGTATACTCCTCTATATTTCTAGGAATAATGTTTACATGAAGATGGTTATTTCCAATATGGCCAAAAATAACTGCATTTAAATTGTTTTCAGTAATACCGTCATTGTACATTTTCATAACATCTTTCAACTTATCATCTGGTACTGACATATCTGTCCCCAATTTAGTAATTCGTGAATCAGTTTTTCTTATTATATCTATTTGCATATTAACACACTCAGGGCATGCATGTCTGAATGCATGCAGTTTTTCTAAATTTGTAGAATTATTTGCAACCCATGTGGCATCCTCATCACCACCTAATTTTACAATTATATCTCCAAGTTCATCTACCCCTGCCCATATTTCATCATCTGAGTCATTTTCAATTTCAATATATATTGCAGTATGATAGTTTTCTTTAATTTCCTGTATAGTTGCAAAAGCAGGATTTGTACGCTGTTGTTCTCTTAGCATGTCCAAAGCATTGTGGCTAAAAAATTCTATTGCTGAGGGCTTTAGATTAATAGCATCTCTATCACAAAATATTTTTTCACCCCTAAGTGCCCTAACCAAATCTAAAGCTTTATCTTCATCAGGCATAAATGTAGTAATGCCCCAATTTGATTTTTGCTTTTTATTTAATTCTATTTCAATTTCACTTATAATTCCCAACGTTCCGTCTGAACCTATAAATAAATCTATAATATCCATATTTGGTTTATTGAAATAACCTGAAGTATTTTTCCTAACATCTGGCATTTTATAATCAGGAAGTTTGCCGCTTATTGTTCTTCCTCCCTCTGTTGTAACGGAAAATAAATTGCCGCAAGATATTACTTCTCCCCTCCTAAGTGATAAAACATCTCCATCTGATAGTACTACTCTAATAGCCTGAATGTGATCCCTTGTAGAACCATATCTATAGCTTTTTGCTCCAGATGCATTACATGCTACCATTCCTCCTACAGTGGCAGAAATCTCAGTTGGATCAGTTGAATAAAACCATTCCCCTTTTTCCATATGAAATAATGCATTTTTAGAAAAATCATCCCAACCATCAGTTATAAATGATTTATTAGCTAAATATTTTCTAATTTCCGCAAGCAAAACTCCAGGTTGAAGTTTTATATAAAATTTATCATTCGTCTCATCATATCGCATGCCAATGACTTTATTCATTCTGCTTAAATTAATTACATGCCCTCCAAAAGGCACAGATGATGCAGATAATCCTGTTCTGGCTCCTTGAATTGTTGTTGGTATTTTATTTGCATAATTTTCTTTTAAAACACTTATTATTTCTTCTTCTGATTTTACAAAAGAGATACTTTCTGCAAATCCTACTTGACGAGATTCGTCTCTTAAATATTCTCCATATTCTTCAGTAAATATAAATTTATTTTTATTATTCATCTTTGCCCTCCACATTGAAGCAAGTAATTATATAAAACATTAATTGTTACCCAACATATTTTAACTAATAATTTAACATAAACAAAAGCCTAAAGCAACCAAAAATATTCAACATATTTGTTTATATTAAAATTGTATAAAATTAAATCCTTATTTTTAATAAAAACAAAGGCAGAAGAATTATTATTCAACCGCCTTTTAATTTCTATAATTTAGATTTAACTTGATTTTTAATTTGACCAGTTGGTAACTCCCTTATTAAATCCTTAGATTTACCTGCTCTCAATAAATAACTATCCGTAGAGTGGCCCACAATTTCAACTATTTTTTTACTAATCAGCATTACTTTATCTAAATCTATTCCCGTTTCTACATTCATTTCATCACACATATGGATTACATCCTCTGTTGATACGTTTCCTGCAGCACCTGGAACAAATGGACAACCCCCTACACCGGCAAATGATGTATCAAACTGTGTTATTCCTGCTTGCATTCCAGCAACTATATTAGCTATTCCCAATCCTCTAGTATTATGGAAATGTAACCACCAATTTACTTGTGGAAATTCCTTTTTCATTTCTGAACAAATTTCATATACTTGAGTAGGATACGCCATTCCTGAAGCATCAGAAAGTGATATTTCTGTAATTCCTACATTTAAGTATGCCTGAACTATATCCTTTACATCTTGCACTGGTATTTCTTTATCCCATGGTGACCCAAACGCCATTGAAATAGACCCTGAAATTTCTATACTGTTTTCTAGCGCTTTATCCACACATGCTTTAAACCCTGCAACACTTTCTTCCGGTGTCATATTTAAGTTTGCTAAATTATGAGCCTTGCTTGCAGATACATTTAACTTAACTTTCTTACAACCGCATGCAGCTGCTCTTTCTACGCCCCTTACATTAGCTATCAATGTTCTATATTCTACACCATCGACCATTGGTATTAGTTTAAATACCTCATCAGTATTTGCCATCTGAGGGACCGCTCTTGGGCTGACAAAAGATCCAACTTCTATAACTTTAAAACCAGCATCCACCATATCTTTTATTACTTCTACTTTTTGCTCTGTTGTAAGTATTGTAGCTTCATTTTGCAGTCCATCTCTAGGTCCTACTTCACATATTGTAATTTTTTTTACTAAATCCATTGACACTGTTGTTTCCTCCTGATTCCATAATAAAACTTTCTGTAACTTTTCAATATCATAAAATTTTATTACTAACTAAATATATTGTTTTTTATTTTATAGCTTTATGCAAAATACTTAATGATGTAAATAGTTCTTCTACAGGAATTTGCCCTGGTGCAGATACTTGCCCAACAGCACCAAATGTCATCGAAGATCCAAATGCCTCTCCTGACAAACGACTAATTACACCTGTAGCTCCCATAGACATGGTTACAATTGGACGATCTGCATGTTTACAGTACATTTCATTAGTTGCTGACAATAATGTTAGTACATCCTCAGAACTAGTAGGCATAACTGCTATTTTAGGAATATCCGCTCCCATATTCTGCATTTTACATAGTCTAGATACTATATCATTCTTTTCTGGAGTTTTAAAAAAGTCATGATTAGAGCCTACTACAAAAACACCTGCTTTGTGAATATTCTCTATATTTTCATTTACGATATTATCACCCATAAATATTTCAACATCAATTAAATCTGCATCTCCAGATTCTGCAATTGCTTTATTTAATTCAGTATATACTTCTGCAGATATTTCTTTTTCTCCACCTTCATTTTTAGTACGAAATGTAAATAGAATCGGAGTGCTATTCAGTTCTTCTCTCAACTCTTTCAATGTAGCTAATGTATCTGGTATATCAAAAACATTATCAAAAAAATCCACACGCCATTCAACAATGTCGATTTTCATATTTCTGAAACTTTTAGCTTTTTCTATAATTTCATTTCTTGTCTTTCCAACTATAGGCACAATAACCTTGGGAATACCTTCACCTATATTTATTCCTTTAACCTTTACTGTTTTCATCATTTCTTCTCCTTGTAAATAACAACATTATTACACTTATAATCTGCATATTAAATTTTAATGTTTTCCGTACTTTTTTATTTTCAAATTAATTGTAATAACAAGTTGTACTATATTGTAAAAATTACCTACTTAAATAAATTTAATAAAAATACTATATCATTAAATATTTTATAATTCAACTCTTCTTCTCTAATTATCTGACATATATACATCACTTAACCCATCATGGTCTAAGAAATAAGTTTTCATTTCATCAGTTTGTGTTATATTACAAAGCATTATGCTAGTATTGCTATAAATATCTTAAAATTTATAACTATGTTTATTATCTCTCTGATATTATTTTTTCTATACTTTTAGTAAATGTTTCTATTGGTTCAGGCAATCCTGTCCATAATGAATACTGAATTACACCTTGGTTAATTACCATTCCAATACCATTAAGTATTTTACAACCAATAGACTCTGCTTCTACTAAGAATTTAGTTTTAAGCGGATTGTATGTTGCATCAAAGCAAATTTGAGAAGAATTTAACGATTCCTTGGAAACCGGTACTTCATCAAGATGTGGGTACATTCCAATTCCTGATGCATTAATAACTACATTTGAAGATGAAACCTTTTTATTAATTTCTTCTACATTTTCAAAATCCACTAATTCTGCTACGGGAGCAAACTTAGTGTTTATATCTTCAACCAAAGACTGGCTTGATTCTTCAAACTTATCAACTATATATATTTTTTTAGCTCCTCTAAATGCTAATGTAGAGCATATTGCTCTGCCTGCTCCCCCTGCTCCAAAACAGAAAAATACAGAATCTTCTAATTTACAATCAGTTTCATTTAAAAGAGATCTTACAAAACCTTCCCCGTCAGTGTTGTATCCTTTTAATTTTCCATTATTATTAACTATAGTATTGCAAGAGCCCATTTTTTCAGCCAGCTCGTCAATTTCATCCAAATATTTTATAACTTCAATTTTATTAGGTTTTGTTACTGCAAATCCTACAAAATTCATATATTTTAATCCGTTGATTACATCACCTAAATGATCATTTTCAACTTCTACCGGAAAATAATGATAGTCTAATCCTGCTGCTTCATAAGCTTCATTTTGCATTCTTGGTGAGAATGATTGTCTCAATGGGTTGCCTAACAAAGCTATCATTTTAGTATCTACTGTAATTGCCATATTCTTACCTCTCTTATTAATAAATAATTAATCTTTTTATAAAAAATTATATTTGGCAGGAATCACCCCGCCAAATATAATTAATGTTTATTACTATTTTCCTAAGTAAGCATCAACTAATTCACTACCAACTTGTTCACTAATTTCGTCGTATACAGGTTGAGCTGCTGCTTTTATTTGTTCATATAATTCTGCTGATACAGGAACAACTTCAGTTCCACTAGCTTTAATAGCTTCCATTCTTTCTTCTGCTCTAGCATCTGCTTGTTCACGTGCATAAGCTTTAGCTTCTGTTACAGCATCATTTATGATTGCTTTTTCAGCATCATTCAAACCATCATATAATGCTTTGTTTGTAATTAAAGATAATATATGAGGTAAGTGGTTAGTTTGTATAATATATTTTTGTTGTTCATACAGTTTATTTGCAACTATAACCTCATAAGGATTTTCCTGTGCATCTATAGTTCCTTGTTGTAATCCTATATATACTTCAGAAAATGCCATAGGAGCCGGATTAGCGCCTAATGCTTTCCAAAACGCTAAGTGATTAGGATTTTCCATTGTTCTAATCTTTTGACCTTTAAACTCTTCTAAAGTTGTAACCTTTTTATTAGTTGACATAACTCTGAATGATTGGTCAGCATATCCCAATAGTTTGTATCCGCCATCTTCATACACTTTGTTTATAGTATTCATGAATGATTCATTGTCGAGAGCATTTCTAACTCCTTCTATGTCAGCATATGCAACTGGTAAATCAAATACTGCTAATTTAGGCATAAAGTTAACCTGTGGTGCAGTAGTTTGCACTATAAAATTAACATCTCCACCTAAGCAACTTTCAAGAGCTTCTCTGTCTCCTCCTAATGTACCATTAGAGAAGATTTGAATTTTCATTTTTCCACCTGAAGCTTCTGATATTAAATCAGCAAATTTCTTACTATACAAATATGTTACAGTATCTTCCGGGCTGTCTATAGCCAAATTCCAGCTATATTCTCCTATTTGTGCTGATGCATCAGGTTCAGCAGGTGTTTCTGGAGTTTCAGGAGTTTCTGGTGTAGCAGGAGTTTCTGGTTCAGTATTATTACCACATGCTGTTAGAGAGAATGCTAATACTAAAACTAAAATGATACTAATTAAACTTTTCATCTTTTTCATTTTTCTAATTCCTTTCATTTTACAATATTTTTGTTATTTATTATAAACACCTTAATCATATTAAAGATGTCTATATCATTATTATTTATTATTTTCCCAGCAATGCCAAACTAATTTCCGGAAATACAACTATTAACGTCAGTGCTATTAAGAACAATAATATAAATGGTAATGCATTTTTTGCCACATCCATAACTGGTATTTTAGTCAAGGAGCTTGCAACAAATAAATTTATTCCTATTGGTGGAGTAACAAATCCAATAGCTAAGTTAACAACCATGAATATACCAAAGTGAGTTAAGTTTACTCCAATTAAATTCATTATAGGAACCATAATTGGTGTTAATATTAATATAGCAGGACCTCCATCCATTACCATACCAACAACTAACAAGAACAAGTTAATAACAATCAAAATAACCGCTTTGCTTGTAAATGTTCCAGTAATCCAAGTACTTACTGTTTGAGGTACGTTCATCAATGCTAAAACTCTAGCAAATGCAGATGCTGCGGCTAATATAAACAACATAGGCCCAAATGTTTTAATACTTTCTCTAAGTATGTCCGGTATTTCTTTAAATTTAAGTGTCTTGTAAACAAATAAACTTATTATTAAAGAATAAAAAACTGATAATACTGCAGCTTCTGTTGGAGAAGCAACACCGCTGTAAATACTTCCTAATATTATAACCGGTGTCAACAATGCCCAAAAGCTGTCCAAAACTACTTTAAAAAGTCCCTTTTTTCTTAATGCATCAACAGTTTCATTTATTTTTTCTTTATCTTCACCATTTTTCTTACAGTAGAAAAATGCATATGCCATTAAACAACCTGCTATTAAAAAGCCCGGTACAATACCCGCTGTAAACATATCCCCTACAGATACTCCCGAAGCCATACCATACAAGATAAATGGTATACTAGGTGGTATTATAACTCCTAAGCTTCCAGATACTGCAACAAGAGCCGTAGAAAAATTCTTATTGTATCCCAAATTTGTTAATACCGGGATTGTCATACTACCAACGGCAGCAACAGTAGCCGGAGCTGAACCAGAAATTGCGCCATAGAACAAACACGTAACTATAACAGCTGATGGCATTCCTGCCGTTAACTTACCTATAAAAAATGAGAATACATCAAATAACTTCTTCGATACTCCTCCTTTTGCCATTATTATTCCGGATAAAACAAACATCGGTATAGCTAATAATGGAAAACTATCAACTCCACCTACCATTGCTCTTATTACATAAGTAGCGCTTGCAGGAAATGTAGGGTCAATGAATCCTGGTAATACTGATACTATCCCAAGCGAACTTGATACTGGAATAGCAATGAATAGACATAGAAAAAATATTAGAAATAAAATGCCAGCTGACATAAACTTTCTCCTTTCAAATATAAAAAATCAAAATTAGTTGCTATTTACCAAAACCTTAAATTCAAATACCAAACCTTGTATTAATCTAATAATAGTTAAAATAAACCCAACTAATGGAGCAACCTGTATAAAGTACATAGGTATTCTGCAAGCAGGACTTATTTGTCCACTTATCACTGATGCCTGCATAAAATTATAAGCATACTTAATCATGTATACGAAAAAAACCAGCATTACTAATTTTTCAATTATTTTAAATATTGCATGTAATTTCGTCGGTAGCATTGATACTATTTGTTCAATTTTAATTGATATTTGTTTTTTTATACAATAGCTAATACTAAGAAATGCTGACCATACAAACATATAACGAGTAATTTCCTCTGACCATGTCAAAGAATAGTTAAATACATATCGAGCCACAACCTGAATGCCCATTACCATTGCCATAATAGTTAGCAGCAACATCAATAGCAACTCTTCAAAATTATCATCTATCTTTTTGATAATTTTCATTACTTCACCTCCGTGATTTTTAAAAACTTTTAACTAAATTAAAAACATATATTAAAAATAAAATAAGAATAAATAAGAATAAATAACTACAAATAATCAACTCCTTGAAGCATAATGTCTTGTCTTGGTAATGTTTTCATGTCGCGCTACTGGACAAGTAATTGACTTTAAAACATCCTCTAAGTAAACTATAATTTCATT
>SWCH01001514.1_pt1 | contig 10897 bp, 9 predicted proteins | sample 4690051 | NCBI WGS metagenome assembly SWCH01 (sample SAMN10267282, study PRJNA491770) | bioreactor metagenome | isolation source: DHS bioreactor inoculated with | place: Japan: off Shimokita Peninsula | reverse complement strand
TGTAGGAGCGGCCTCTGGCCGCGAATGAGTCGTGCCACGGCCGTTCGCGGCCAGAGGCCGCTCCTACATGGGGACACAACCAGCCATCTCCATGGCACGCGTCGCCAGGCCGGCTTCAGCCTCATCGAACTGGTGGTGGTCATCGTGCTGCTGGGCATCGCCGCCGTGGCCCTGCTGCAGCAGTTCAGCCAGGCGGCGGGCTCGCTGGCCCGCAACGAGCAGATCCAGACGGCCGCGCAACTGGCCCAGGAGGGTGCCGAGGATATACTCGCCCTGCGCCGCGAGGCGGGCTATGCCGACCCCGGCCTGGACCCAGGCATCGCCACGGATAACCTCGCCGGACTGTTCGCCGGCTACAGCCGCACCATCACCATCACCGAGCCAGCCGGCAGCGGTTGCCCGGCCCTGGCCCTGTGCAAGGATGTGCAGGTGAGCATCACGCGCGGCGCCGCCACCCTGGCGCAAATCGACCTGCTGCTGGTGGATTACTGATGAGCGGCGACATCTCCATCCCGTCATTCCCGGGCATGCGCGGTAATGACGGGACTTGCCGCCATGCCGCTTTCAGCCGGAAGCGGCAGCGCGGCTTCACCCTCATTGAGCTGGTGATCAGCATCATGGTGCTGGGCATCCTCGGCGCCACGGCCGCCTATGGCATCCAGAACGGCGTCATCGCCTTCCAGACCACCCAGGAGACTCTCGACAGCCTGGGCAAGCTGCGCTATGCCACCGAGCGGCTGACACGGGAATTGCGCGAGGTCCGCCGCGACCCGCTGGACAGCAGCCGTTACGATATCGCCACCTTCGGTACCAACGGTATCGAGTTCATCAAGCAGGATGGCACCGAGGTCACGGTGGCCGTGAGCGGTTCGACCCTGACCCTGGAGTACGACAACCCCGCCGGCGCATACATCCTCACCGACCAGCTCACCAGCTTCACCCTTGGCTACTTCGACGTTGATGGAAATACCACCGCCGATGCCGCCACCGTGGCCTTCATCGAGCTGGAAATCGTACTCAGCGATAACAGCGGCCCCATGCCCCAGCGCGGCCGCATAGCCTTGCGGAGCCGGCCATGAGGCAGGCATGCAAACAGCTCCAGCGCGGCGCCGCCACCATCCTGGCGGTGATGTTCCTGGTAGTGAGCGTTTCGCTCATGGTGGTGGCCGCCCTCAACATGGCCGGCTCCGACATCACCGACAGCGCCATGCAGAGCGACGCCATCGAGGCCCTGTTCATCGCCGAGAGCGGCGTCGAGCATGGTTCTTTCCATTACGCCAATGGTACGGCCTGTATCGACCTGGTCGGCATCACCGATGCCATCGGCCGGGGCAGCTTCGAAATCACTACAGCCGTGCTGACCCTGACGGGGGAATGCCGTATCGAGGTGGTCGCTACGGTGAGCCAGGCGCACCCGGTTCAGCGTCTCATCGAGGCGGAGCTGCGCCTCAATCAAGGCGGGGTCTGGGCGGTCGGCAATGGCGGCACCATACTCGAATGGAATGGCGCCGCCTGGGTGGCCCATGCCTCCGGTACATCGGAAAACCTCACCGGCGTACATTGCGCAGTCACCAATGACTGCTGGGCGGTAGGCGACAATGGCACCCGGCTGCGCTGGAACGGTACCAGCTGGAGCGACCAATCCTCCGGCACTATCGACTACAGCTCCGTCGCTTGCCTCGACAACGACCCGAACCTTTGTTATGCGGCGGGTTCGACTGTATTTATCATCTTCCCTATCGCGATCATCCAGCGCTGGGATGGAGTCTGGTCGAACGCACAGACCTTGCTGGCGAGCTTCGACTACCAGGACCTGGATTGCAGTACCGGGCGTTGCTATGCCGTGGCCGATAACGGCCGCGTGGATTACAGCGATGGGGGCGCCTGGATCAATGACGGCAGTGGTATCGGCAACAGCCTCAACGGTATCAGTTGTACCAGTGATGCCATCTGCTGGACGGTCAGCGATGGCCTGAACGGCCCCAATGCCTACGGCATTTATGGTCGCGATGGCGGAGGCTCCTGGTCCTCCAGCAGTGTTCCCTCCAATCCCTCCCGCGACCTCCATGACGTCGATTGCTTCGCCCCGGACCAGTGCTGGGCCGTGGGCGAGCGCCGCAGCGGCAATGCCTTCACCTTCGCCTACCGCAATGGCGCCAACTGGGCTGTGACCACACCGAACCTGGGGGGCGCCGAAGATCTGAACGGGGTCGGCTGCAGCAGCTCCGGCCAGTGCTGGGCGGTAGGCGATAACGGCGCGACCCTGTACTGGGACGGCAGCGCATGGAACGGTAATGCCTGGACAGTCACGCCCTCGGGAGTTACCACCCAGCTCAATGATGTGTATTTCCTCGGCGGTGGCAGTGGCGGCGGCGCAAGCGCCGTCACGCTGGTGCGCTGGCGGGAACCGATTCAGTAAGGTTGGAACGCGCCCGGCCGATACCCCGGGCAGGCAACGCTGGGAGGCGAACATGCTGGCATTACTACGGAAACCGCGCAAACAGGGCTATGTGGCCATCGTGCCGCAGGAGGATGGCTGTGCCCTGGTCCAGCTGGAACGGGACGGCGAGCGAGATCGCCTGGTACAGCATGCCTTCCTGTCCGGCAACGGGGACAGCCTGTCACAACAACTGGCGGAAACCCTGCGCCAGCAGCGTCTGGGCACGCTGAGCTGCACGACCCTGATGGACATCGACCAGTACCAGCTACTGCTGGTGGACGCACCCCAGGTGCCGCCGGCCGAGTTGCGCGCCGCCATCCGCTGGCGGCTGCGCGAACTCATCGACTTCCACGTGGACGACGCCCTGGTGGACGTGTTCGATGCCCCGGCCAGCAGCGCGCGCGGGGTACAGGACCATCTCTACACGGTGGTGGCACGCAGCAACCTGGTGCAGGAGCGGGTCAACCTGGTCCAGGAGGCCGGCGCCCGCCTGGAGGTGATCGACATCCCCGAACTGGCGCTGCGCAACATCGTCGACCGCCTGCCGGAAAATCCCGCCGGCGTGGCCATGCTCTATTTTGGCGCCCACCGCGGCCTCATCACCCTGGTGCGCGACTCCACCCTCTACCTGGCCCGTCCCCTGGACATCGGCTACCGGGACCTGGAGCAGTCCAGCGCCGACCCGCGTCCCCTGTGGGACACTCTGGCCCTGGAGCTGCAACGTTCCATGGACTACTACGACCGCCACTTCCAACAGGCGCAGATCGGCCATGTGCTGCTGGCGCCCCTGCCGGTGCCGGTCCCCGGCATGGTGGAGGCCCTGCACGACAGCCTGGGCCTGGCGGTGCGCGCGGTATCCCTGGACGAGGTGGTGGAGGTGTCCGCGCCACTCGAACCGGCGGAGGCGGCGCGCTGTTTCCTGGCCGTGGGCGCGGCGTTGCGGCGGGAAACCAAGAGCCTGTAGAAACCCGTCATTCCCGCATACGCGGGAATGACGAGACTTGAAGCAAGGGGACAGACTTAAGTCTGTCCCCGTTCCACCCGTCTGGTTCTATGAGGCCTCCGCCTCCTCCATCCCCAGCTCCTTGATCTTGCGGGTCAGGGTATTGCGGCCCCAGCCCAGCAGGCGGGCGGCGTCCTGGCGCCGGCCGCCGGTGCGTGCCAGGGCGGCCTCGATCATGATGCGTTCAAAACGCGGCGTGGCCTCGTCGAGGATGCTCTCGTCGCCCCGTCCCAGGCGCTGCTCGGCCCAACGCCGCAATACCTGTTCCCAGCGTTCCCCTTCCTGGGCCACCTCCGCCTCGTCGTGGCGCAACTCCGGCGGCAGGTCATCCAGGTGTACCTCCTGGCCCGAGGCCATGACCGTGAGCCAACGGCACAGGTTCTCCAGCTGGCGCACATTGCCGGGCCAGTCCAGCTGGCAGAGGAAATCCAGGGTTTCCGGCCGCAGGGTCTTGGGCTCTACATTGAGCTCGCGGGCGGCGCGCCCCAGGAAATACTGCATCAGCTGGGGGATGTCCTCGCGCCGTTCGCGCAGGGAGGGGATGTGTACCCGGATCACATTGAGGCGATGGAACAGGTCTTCGCGAAAGCGGCCCTCGCGCACCAGCTGCTCCAGGTTCTGGTGAGTGGCGGCGATGATGCGCACATCCGCATGCACCGAGGTGTGGCCACCGACGCGGTAGAATTCACCGTCGGCCAGTACGCGCAGCAGGCGGGTCTGCAGCTCCGCCGGCATGTCGCCGATCTCGTCCAGGAACAGGGTGCCGCCGCTGGCCTGCTCGAAGCGGCCCACGCGGCGTCCCTGGGCGCCGGTGAAGGCGCCCTTCTCGTGGCCGAACAGTTCGGACTCCAGCAGGTCACGGGGGATGGCCGCCATGTTGAGGGCGATGAAGGGGTGCTCGTGACGCGGGCTGTGGCGGTGCAGGGCCTGGGCCACCAGTTCCTTGCCGGTGCCCGACTCACCATTGATGAGCACGGTGATGTTGGAGCGCGACAGGCGGCCGATGGCACGGAACACCTCCTGCATGGCCGGCGCCTCACCGATGATCTCGGGCATTTCCGGCAGGGGCTGGCCCTGCTGCTGGGCCTGTTCGCGGCGATGGTGCTCCACGGCGCGGCGCGCCAGGGCCACCGCCTCTTCCACGTCGAAGGGCTTGGGCAGGTATTCGAAGGCGCCGCCCTGGTAGGCGGCCACGGCACTGTCCAGGTCCGAGTGGGCGGTGATGATGATCACCGGCAGGTCGGGATAGTGGGTGCGGATCTGCTCCAGCAGTTCCAGGCCGTCGATGCCCGGCATGCGCACGTCGCTGATGATGGCGTCGGGCTGGCCCTTGCCCAGGGCATCCAGGATACCGGTGGCGGAAGAGAACACCGATACCTCCATGCCGGCCTTCTGCAGGGCCTTTTCCAGTACCCAGCGAATGGCGTGGTCATCATCGATGACCCAGATTTTTTCTGCCTTACTCATGGTGGGACTCCAGGGGCAGCAGGATGGAGAATTCCGTGCGGCCCGGTTGGCTGGTGCATTCAATGATGCCTCCCTGTTGATTCACCAGGGACTGGGCAATGGACAGGCCCAGGCCGGTGCCTTCGGCACGACCGGTGACCATGGGATAAAAGATCTGTTCCATCATGCCTTCCGGAATACCCGGTCCGTTGTCGATGATCTGCAGCTGGACCACCAGCTTGTGGCGCACATGGCCGATGGTGAACTGGCGCTGCGCGCAGGTGCGCAGCAGGATATCGGTGGCGCCGGCCTGGACCGCGTTCTTGACAATGTTGAGCACGGCCTGGATGAGCAGTTCGGGATCGACCATCAGGTCGGGAATGCTGGGGTCGTAGTCACGACGAATGGTGATGGCCTGGCCACCCTCGGCCAGTACCAGGCTGCGCACATGCTCCACCACCTGGTGGATATTGGTGGGGCTGGGGCGGGGCAGGTTGTTCGGCCCCAGCATGCGGTTGACCAGGTTCTGCAGCCGGTCCGCCTCGCCGATGATGATGCGGGTGTATTCCTTCAGGGCCGCGTCCGGCAGCTCCGCCTCCAGCAGCTGCGCCGCGCCGCGCAGGCCACCCAGGGGATTCTTGATCTCGTGGGCCAGGCCACGTACCAGTTTGCGCGCCGCCTGTTGCTGGGCGATGAGCTGTTCTTCGCGGGAGATACGCAGGTGGCGGTCGATGGGCACCAGCTCCACCAGCAGCCCCGAGACCGCAGCACTGCCCATGGGAGAAACCATGCAGTCCACGGTGACCACGCGGCTGGGTGTGAATGCCAGGCGCAGTTCGCGGGCCGTGAAGGGATGCTGAGCGACCACGCTGGCCTGCAGCCGCTCCAGCAGGCCACCGTCATCGCACAGGAAGCGGGCCAGGGGCTGACCCAGGGCCTGGCGCGCACTCTGCTCCAGCAGGTTTTCCCCCGCCGGGTTCAGATAGGCCAGCTCCAGCCCCGGCGTAAGCAGCAGCACGGCCGTATTGAGACCTTCCAGGATCCCGGGTGCGCGCTCCACTTCGTTCTTCCTCATGGCATGCATGCCGTTGGATGTGCAAAAAAACAAACCAACCCGGGCACGCCACCCCGACCTTTGCAGCCGAAATCCGGCTCCCATTCTTTTATGTATAAAAACAAGAGAATACTGGGCAGATCCGGCACCACGGCAGGTACGAGGCAGGGGCCCGGGGTGGTGGAGCGGAAAGGTATGCCGGAATGCGGTGCATCATCGCACTATTATAGTGCATGAATGCCCCGGCGGCTGGCGTCATGGCGCCGCGCGGATCTGGAGGGTTATTGACGGGCGGGGAACAGGACCGAGGCCTGCCGTACGAACACGGTCACCGGCGGGGTGGTCATGAGGGTGTTGCCCTCGGCATCGATCAGGCGGGCGGACAGGCTGTGGCTGCCGCGGTTCACGTTCTGGAAGGTCGCTCCGGTATTGGTCGAAGGTTCGCCCTGGTCCACGCCATCGACCATGAACTGGATGCGATGCCCCTGCTCCACACGCAGGGCGGGCTCCACCCGTACCTGCATGGATACATTGCCCTGGTTGTCGCGAATGGTGGTTTCCGGGGCGGGCTCGGTCACCACGAAGCTGTTGTAGCCGGCATCCGTGGATTCTTCGTCCTGATCGGACGACGCCTGGACGGGCGCTGAGACCCGCGGCGCGGGATAGGTGCTCACCGGTGGCAACTTGACCCTTTCGGCCCCTTGCTGCGGCTGGTCGGTGAAGGTGACGCTGCCATCCGGGTTGACGATGCGATACACCTCCGCCTGGGCGGGCAGGGCGAGCAACAGGGCAGCGGCGACCAGCAAGGGTTTCATGAAACAACAGTAGTGCGGAACGCGAGCCGATTCAACTCTTTGAATGAGAAGCGGGCCACAAAAATGCGAACGCCCCCTGGCGGGGGCGTTTGCATTGGAGAGATCCCGGGCTTCCGTCATTCGGCATGCGCCGGAATGACGGAGGTGCCCAAAACCTCCCTAGCAGCTGTAGTACAGGTCGAACTCCACCGGGTGGGTGCTCATGCGCAGGCGGGTGACCTCGCCCATCTTCAGCTTGATGTAGCCGTCGATCACGTCGTCGGTGAACACACCGCCCTTGGTGAGGAACTTGCGGTCGTTGTCCAGTGCATCCAGGGCCTGGTCGAAGGCGTGGCAGACCTGCGGGATCTGCTTTTCCTCTTCCGGGGGCAGGTCATAGAGGTCCTTGTCCATGGCATCGCCGGGGTGGATCTTGTTCTGGATGCCGTCCAGGCCGGCCATCAGCATGGCCGAGAAGGCCAGGTAGGGGTTGGCGGTGGAGTCAGGGAAACGCACCTCGATACGACGGCCCTTGGGGTTGGCCACGTAGGGGATACGGATGGAGGCGGAGCGGTTACGGGCCGAATAGGCCAGCATGACCGGGGCCTCGAAGCCCGGCACCAGGCGCTTGTAGGAGTTGGTCGAGGCGTTGGTGAAGGCGTTCAGGGCCCGGGCATGCTTGATGATGCCGCCGATGTAGTACAGGGCGATGTCGGACAGGCCGCCGTACTTGTTGCCGGAGAACAGGTTCTTGCCAGCCTTGGCCAGGGACATGTGCACATGCATGCCACTGCCGTTGTCGCCCACCAGGGGCTTGGGCATGAAGGTGGCGGTCTTGCCATAGGCATGGGCGACGTTGTGGATCACGTATTTCAGGATCTGGGTCTCGTCGGCCTTGCGCACCAGGGTGTTGAACACGGTGCCGATCTCGCACTGCCCGGCGGTGGCCACTTCATGGTGATGCACTTCCGTCTTCACACCCATTTCTTCCAGGGCCAGACAGGTGGCGGAACGCAGGTCCTGCAGGGAATCGACCGGCGGCACGGGGAAATAGCCGCCCTTGATGGTCGGACGATGGCCGATGTTGCCATCCTCGAATACACGCTCGGAGTTCCAGGAGGCCTCTTCGGAGTCCACCTTGTAAAACGCGCCCTGCATGCTCGCGCCCCAGCGCACGTCGTCGAAAATGAAGTATTCGTTCTCGGGACCGAAATAGGCGGCATCGGCGATCTTGGTGGACTGCAGGTAGGCCTCGGCGCGCTTGGCCAGGGAGCGCGGGTCACGCTCGTAGCCCTTCATGGTGTTGGGTTCGAGGATGTCGCAGGTGACGATCATGGTGGGCTCGTCCATGAAGGGGTCGAGCACCGCCGTGGTGGTATCGGGCATCAGTACCATGTCCGATTCATTGATACCCTTCCAGCCGGAGATGGAGGAGCCGTCGAACATCTTGCCATCCTTGAAGAAGCCGGCGTCGATGGTATGGGCGGGCACGGTGACATGCTGCTCCTTGCCACGGGTATCGGTGAAACGCAGGTCAACGAACTTGATGCCGTTGTCCTTCATCATCTTGGTAACCTTTGGTACTGACATCGTAAACCCTCCAGGGATTGGTCATTCACCGTACCCGGTCGGGGCGACGGCACTGTTTCGGAAAATTCGTGACCTTGCATCGTGCATGAAGCATGCCACGGAATTCATCTATAAAAATCAACAACTAATGTGGTGCCCCGCCATTTGGACCCACGCTATTGCACCATAAAGATGCATAGTCACCCCATTTTGCACCATTATGGTTCGAGCAGGCATCCGGTTTTCAAATCACTCATACACCACCCGCACCCGGCCCACCACTTCCAGGCCACGCGCCGCCTCCACGAGATCGAGCACGGCCGGCTGCCCGTCGCTGCCCCGTTCCGCGGCCGCATCCAGCGGCAGGGTGAGGTCCAGGTGCACCTTGCCGTTGAGATAGTGTAGCGTCACATTGCGCACCCGCGCCGCCATGGGCATGCCCTCCCAGGCCCGTCCGAGGGCGGCGAGCAGGTCCTCACGCAGGGGCAGATGATCGCAGGGGGAATTGCGCTCGTCGTCCTCGGGATCGATATGGACAGTGACATCGCTCACGTCCGAGCTGTCGGCCAACAGGGTACGACGCACCCGCTCCCCGATCTGGTGACCTTCGGACACGCTGACCTGCGGGTCCACCAGGATGTGCACGTCCACGAAGGCACTGCCACCGCTGCGGCGGGTGCGCAGCATGTGCAGGGTGCGCACCCCATCCACCTTCATGATGCTGTCGCGGATGCGTTTCACCTCATCCGAATCCAGGGCGGTATCGATGAGCTCGCGCAGGCTGGACCAGGCCAGGTCCCAGCCGATCCTGGCGATCAGCAAGGCCACCACCACGGCGGCCACGGCATCCAGGAAAGGATAACCCAGCATCACCCCGATGATGCCGATCACCACCACGATGGAGGAAATTGCATCGCTGCGACTGTGCCAGGCATTGGCCTTGAGCATATTGGAATTCAGGCGCCGCGCCACGCGCATGGTGTAGTGGTAGATCCATTCCTTGCTCAACACCGAGATGATGGCCACGGTGAGGGCCAGCGGGCCGGGTTGCAACAACAGGTCGGGGTCGAACAGGCGCCGCAGGGAATCCCAGGCGATGCCGGCGGCCACCGCCACCAGTGCAATGCCCAGCGCCACCGTGGCCGCGGTCTCGATGCGGCCATGCCCGTAGGGATGCTCCCGGTCGGGTTTGCGGTGGGCGTGGCGGGCCGCATAGAGCACCATGAAATCCGTACCCAGATCCGACAGGGAATGGATGCCGTCGGCGATCAGCGCCTGGGAGTGTGCCAGTGTGCCGACCACGATCTTGGCGATGCCGAGGGTGAGATCGAGCACCGAACCCACCAGGGTGACATTGCGCGTGGCGCGATAGCGTTCGTCGCTCGCGTCCTCTTCCGCGGACAGCACCGGGGCATGGTGATGATGGTGTCCCATGCTCAGCCGCCCACTTCGATGGTCAGGCGAATTTCCTCGCGGCCTTCCTCGATGGCCAGCACCTTGTGACCATGCACCTTGCACCAGGCGGGGATGTCATACACCACGCCCGGATCGGTTGCGATCACCCGCAGCACATCGCCGGGCGACAGCCTGGCCACGGCGTCCTGGGTGCGGATCACGGGCAGGGGACAGAGGATACGCCGCGCATCCAGTTCCTGTTCCATCACAGGTACCAGGCCTTGGGGATATCGTCATTGTGCAGGGGCCGCACCTCCAGGGTACGCGGCGCGCCCTGGTTGTCATCGATTTCCACCTTTACCGCCTCGGCATCGCGACCCTGGCTGAAACGTGCCGTGATGCGGGCCGCCAACTCCAGATCCGCGGCGCCGACCTGCCCCTCGATGAGCACCATCGGCCCGGTGTGACTCAGCGTCTTCAGGTGAGTGAACTGCCTGCGATACCCTTCCAGGAAACGGTTTTCGCCTTCCTCGCGGCCGATGATCAGCTTGAAGTGCGGCTTCGGACGCAGGTGCCGGCCGACCTTGAGCAGCATGATGTCATCCAGTTCGTAGTCACGGCTGCCGCGATGCTGCCACAGGTCGTTGAGCTTGACCGCGTAGTTGGCGTCGGTGAGAAAACAGCAGCCGCCGGCCGGCTGGGCATACTCTTCGAAGCCGAAGCGGGCAGCCAGGGCCATTTGCGGCTTGCGCGAACGGCCGCTGAAGTCATACAGCCGCGCACGCTCCACCCAGCCCTCCCGCTCCGGTTTCGTCTCCGGCAGATTCTTCGCGCACAGGGGCCGCAGCAGCAGGTCCTCGGCGCCCGATTCGCGCGCCACCACCGGCATGGTGCTCTTGCGCTGGGACATGGGTCGCTGGCCGATCACCTCGCCGGTGATGATGAAGTCGAAGCCCTGTTCCTCGATCCATTGTTTCGCCTTGGCGACCATGAACACCTTGCAGTCGAGGCAGGGGTTGAGGTTGGCGCCATAGCCATGCTTGGGATTGAGCAGGACCTGCTTGTATTCCTCGATGACGTCCACGATGTGCAGCTTGATGCCGAGTTGTTCCGCCACCCACAGGGCATTGTTGCGCTTGGGCCGGGCACGATCCTTGGCGCGGATGGCATGGGTGTGGCCCTCGACGCAGAAACCG
>SWCH01001247.1_pt1 | contig 10900 bp, 12 predicted proteins | sample 4690051 | NCBI WGS metagenome assembly SWCH01 (sample SAMN10267282, study PRJNA491770) | bioreactor metagenome | isolation source: DHS bioreactor inoculated with | place: Japan: off Shimokita Peninsula | reverse complement strand
CGACAAAGCAGGTTCTAAATTAAGCCTGATGAGATGGATGAGCCCTAGAGTTATAAAAGAAAATTTAATGTAAATTAATTGAAATAATGTAGCTTAAAACGCTACATTATTTTTTATATAATAGTTGTAATTATTTGTAACTTATAATATAATTCAAATTAATTATATGGTGAGGAGGGTAAAATGAAACCAAAAATAGGCATAATAAGTAGTTATAATGCTTTAAACAATTGTTATAATTTAAATTCATATGATGTGCAAGTTATAGTTGAAGCTGGTGGAATGCCATTGATTATTCCGTATGATATCAATAGTATAGATGACTATCTGTCAATTATTGATGGAATCTACTTTGCTGGCGGCGGTGATATAAATCCCTTGTTATTAAACGAAGACCCGCATAAGAACATTGGCGCTATATGCCCCGACAGGGATGTATTTGAAATTGAGATTTATAAAAAAGCTTTTCAAAAAAAGATACCGATTATAGGTATTTGCAGAGGGGCTCAAATTATAAACATAGCTGCTGGAGGTAGTATTTTTCAAGATTTAAACACTCAAGTAGAAAATCACATATGCCACAAGCAGTTAAGCCCGACTCCGCTTTCGTCATATTTTCATAAAGTTTCATTGGTACCTGATACAATAATTCATAGTATTTATCAGTCAAATTCAATTTATACAAATTCATATCATCATCAATCTATAAAGGAACCTGCACCTGACTTTATTATATCAGCCAGAACAAGCGATGGTATTACTGAGGCTATTGAATATACTGGTGATATATTTATATTAGGTATTCAATGGCATCCTGAAGTACTAAATAGCATTCATAAAGAAGCTCTATTAATTTATAATAAGTTTATTAATGAATGCAGATAAACAACTAACAAAAAATACTTCCAAGTAGATTATCTAATTTTAATTAATTAGAATGCCTACTTGGAAGTATCATATCAGAATGCTTATATTTTAATTATTAATATATTTATTCTGTTGTTTGAGCATCTTCAGTTTCTTCTTCATCAGTTAATTGTACACCGTAAAGTTTATATAATAGCTTTGTAATTTCTTCTCCATCTGGGATATAAAACGATAAATCACCCATATATTCAGCTTCACCTGGTATCATCATTGTATTTATGTTTTCTTTTGAAAAACCTATAGCATCTCCTCCGAGACCTAAAAGTTCAGTTAATGTAAAATTAGTTTTAACATGTGGATATACTGAACTAATTACGTTGGGAAGTTTAAGACTTAAAGCTTTTCCTATTGCAGATTTGATGAATTCCTGTTGTGTTTGTATCCTGCCTACATCACCCTCTATATATCCGGGATATCCTGGGTCACCTTTCCTAAATCTTAAAAATTCCATAGCTTTATCACCATAAATTATTTGGTTACCTGCTGGTATATTTATATACAGCGGTGGAGTATCGTATGGATCCGTATACTTCATATGAAAAGGAACATTAAATTCTACTCCTCCAACAGCATTAACTGCTGCTCTTACACCTTCATAATCAATAGATACATATTTATCTATTGGTATACCTGTCAATTCTTCTACTGCTTCCATTACAGCTTGTTGTCTGGTTTCATCTGTACCATAAATTGAATTTATTTTCATAAATTCAGAATATTTTGCATATCCGTCCCTTGGATAATATGTATCTCTAGGTACAGATATAATGTCTACTTTTTTATTAAGTCTATCATAACTTGCTATCATTAAAGTATCTGATCTATATCCCTCAAGTCCTAAAAGCAAGACATTTACCCTCTTACTTTTCTTCATAGCCTTTTCTAATGGAGTATCAAATTCTGTAATCTCATCTTCATTATCAATATCAGAACCTTTATTAGGATCCTCCATTGCTATTCCCTCCGGGTTAAAGAATTTAACATATGTAAAAATTCCTGTAAACACAACCATAGAAAAAATTAGTAATGATACAAAAAAAACTTTAAAAAACTGATTCATTTCATGTAATCCACCTTTCAGTAAATAAATAAAAAAATTATATCATAGTTACCTTCAAATTTCAATTATTTTCCGAAACACCTTGATTTTCTTCTCCATTGTTCATGCCATACATATCATATACAACTTTTTTTATTCCATCATCATTTGGTATATAAAATGATAGTCCTTCTAATGGTGTTTCTGTACCGGGCAATACTTGCAAATTAATATTGTCAGTTGAAAATCCTATAATTTTACCTGCCAAACTCAAAAGTTCATTAAGAGAAATATTTGTTTGAACATTAGAATAAGCTTCCTTTATTACAGCAGGTAATTTAACGCTCAAAACTTTTTTTGCTGCTGACTTAATAAACTGCTGCTGTGCTTCTATTCTACCCAAGTCTTGATTGGCGTATCCTTTTCTAAATCTTAAAAATTTTAAAGATTTTTCTCCATCTAATGTTTGAAATCCCTCTGATATATCTATATAAAGAGGAGGGTCGTCATATGGGTCACTATATTGCATATGAAAAGGAACATTTACTTCAACTCCTCCTATAATATCAATACATGATACAACACTTGCATAATCAAAAATAACATACTTTTCTACAGGAATCCCTAATATTTCCTGAACTGCATTTATAAGACCCTCTATACCTTCTTGGGCATATACTGCATTTATCTTTTTTGAATCAGGTCTATCATTATCTCTGGGATAATAGGTATCTCTTGGAATTGATATAATATCTGCAATTTTACCTTCAGTATCATAGCTTGCCACCATAATGGTATCTGTTCTTAAGTTTTCAAGACCAATAACAAGGACATTTATTCTTTTGCTTTTTTTTATAACTCTTCCAAAGGCAGTATTATAATCATATGTAGATGAAAGCAAATTATTATTGCTTTCATCTACACCTATATTTACACCTTTAACTGTTCCAACAACAATATCTTTATCAACAAATAAAATGTATCCCAACGAAGTTACACTCATCAAACCTACAAACAAAACAATTGACGATAAAAATATTTTTAAAAAGTGCTTTATCATTTTATCTTCCTTTAGTATGTAATATCTATTAATATAAATTCGTATTATTATATCATTTTTTTTCACTTTTTTCAATTTTAAATTTCATTAAAACAAAATTTATAATTATTCATTTTAACTTACTTTTGTCATATGTAAAAAACATTTTCATTTAGTCCTGTATTTTTTTTAGTTGTTCGTATCAGTACATATGTCAATATGTAAATTTTTTTTAGTTTTTAATAAATATGTATTGCATTTTTTTGAAAAAGCTGTTACAATCATGGTATATTTTTAATATCGGAGGATTTTTTTAATGAAAACAGGAACAGTTAAATGGTTTGATTCTAAAAAAGGTTTTGGATTTATCTCTTGCGATGATGGAAAAGATGTATTCGTACACTTCTCTGCAATAATGATAGATGGCTTCAAAACTTTGGAAGAAGGTCAAAAAGTTAATTTTGAGATCGTTGACGGCCAAAAAGGACCTCAAGCAAGCAACGTTACCTTAGCGTAGTCGTGCTTTTTGTTTAGGAGAAATAATAAATTTTAATATAGATTGTTGTCATACATATATTAATATTGGTATTTCAAGGAAACATGAAAAGAACTACTAAGATGTAGTTCTTTTTCATTAAGTAACACAAAACTATATTTTTAAAAAATTTGGAGGAGTTTAATGAAAACAGGAACAGTTAAGTGGTTTGATTCAGCAAAAGGATTTGGATTTATTTCTAGTGATGAAGGAAAAGATGTATTTGTTCATTTTTCAGCAATCGTTTCTAATGGTTTTAAAACTTTAGAAGAAGGTCAAAAAGTTACTTTCGAAGTAGTTGAAGGTGCTCGTGGACCTCAAGCAGCTAACGTATCTGTAGTTTAATTAAAAATCAATTATGTTGAATAAAACAAAGCACATATTTTAAAATATGTGCTTTGTTTTTATCTTAATTTATATTTAATCATAAAAAACTACAGGAAACTCATCTACATTATTTTATTGTTCTCCAATTGCTCTAATGTTGGCATTCCCACTTGGGCTCCAAGCTTTGTAATTGATATTGCTGCTGCTTTATTAGCAAACTTAATTGCATCTTCAAGGTTTTTGCCTCTTACTAATGCTGATGCTAATCCACCATTAAATGTATCACCAGCTCCGGTAGTATCAACTATATCAACCTTACAAGCAGGAATTATTCTAATCATTTTACCATCAAAGTATTTAATTCCTTTTGAACCCATAGTTACAATTAATTTGTTTGGATATTGTTTTAATATGTCATCTATATCTTCAGAATTATCTTTTCCAAAAATTATTTTTAACTCATGCTCATTAGGTGTTATATATGTTGAATTTTGAATTAAATTTTCACTCAATTTTAAAGCCGGTGCCGGATTAAGCATAACTTTTACATTGTATTGCTTGCACAATTCTGCAGTATATTCCACAACTTCAATTGGTATCTCAAGCTGTATTAACACCATATCTGCATCTTGTATTACATCTTTATTTTTGTCTATAATTTCTTTAGTTATTTCATAATTAGAACCCGGTACTACTATTATACTATTGTCACCTTCGGCCACAACTATATTTGCTACGCCTGTTGGTACACCATCTATCCTTTCAATATGTGCAGTGTCAACATCCATATCTTTTAAATTTATAATAGAAAACTCCCCGTTACTATCAGACCCAACACATCCTATCATAGAGCTATTGGAGCCTAATTTACTGGCAGCAACGGCCTGGTTTGCACCTTTTCCACCTGGAACAGTATAAAAGTTTTGTCCTAAAACTGTTTCCCCCGCTTTTGGTCTAATTAGTGAAGTAAATACTAAATCAACATTTATACTTCCCACCACAACTACTTTTCCCATAATAAAACCTCCGTGAGCTGGACTTATAATTTATTTCATAGTTTCATCCAGCTTATATAATTCATTAAGCAATATCTCTGTAAACTTAATGGAGTCTACTTCTAAAAGCACTTTCGGATAAGATTCATCATATTTTATCCAATCTCTTACATCCGAAACTGTATTTCCCCTGTTTAATCCTTCTGAACAATCTACATCTACCTTCATGTGCCTATATTTGTATATTTCAGGATATAAGAGATACATTATGCTGCAAGCATCATGTATTGGTGTAAATTTTCCATTGTTTACATGATCACCTTTAAAATAAAAGTCCAAGATTTCTCCGCACATATTAGTAACTTTACCTTTACTTTTTAGAAGATTATCAACATCTTCTCTATAAAGTCCGGTTGTATGAGTAACATTTAATCCACTCATAACTATAGGTATTCCTGAATTAAATACAATATTTGCTGCTTCTGGATCAGCCCATATATTAAATTCAGCTGAAGGAGTGTAGTTACCCACATCTGTAGAACCACCCATTATAGATAAAAGGTCTATTTTATTTACTACTTCGGGAAATGTTTTTATAAGAAGAGCTATGTTTGTAAGCGGCCCTATTGGAACTAAAGTAACCATATCATCACAACCTAAAATAGTATCTCTTAAAAATGTTATAGCATTGTCTGAACTTAAACCAATTTTAGGTTCTGGTAACTCATAATCACCCATTCCATTTTCACCATGCACCCTGCTCACTACACATTTTTCTCTTAACAAAGGACCTTTTTGCCCTTTTGCTACTTTTATATTTTTGTTGAAAAATGAAATCAACTTAAGTGTGTTAGAAGTAACCTTTTCTATGCTCTGATTACCGGCAACCGTTGTAATCCCTAAAATATTAAGCTTATCCTCATTTGCAATTGCAAAAGAAAGTGCTATAGCATCATCAATCCCCGGGTCACAATCTATAATAATATTTCTTTTTTTCATTTTTTTCTCCATCCTCCTAGTCTCGCAGTCTCATTCACTAAAATATTTGCTCCCTTCGGTCACATATTTTTGGAATTCGTTGCGAATGACCTACCGCTAAGTCTATGTCTTTTTTTCATTAAACTGTAGCTGTAAATTCCAAGTCCTATCAATGTTGTTGCATATGGAAGCATTTGTACTAATTCATATGGCAAGGAGGCACCCATCTGCATTATATTTGCAAATGCTTGAGCTGCACCAAACAGAAGTGACACCAGAAAACCTCCTATAGGTGTATTACCACCCATTGTACTTGCTGCTAATGCAATAAAACCTCTACCAGCACTCATATCTTTAGTAAAGTATGTCATATATCCACCTGAAAGGAAAAATCCTCCCATAGATGCAAGTAAACCACTAATAATCAACGCTGTAAATTGAACTCTTTGTGAACTTATACCAACTGATTCAGCAGCATCTTTATTTTCACCTACTGCTCTGATTCTAAGCCCTAATGGTGTCTTATATAAGAATATATGAACAACTACTACCATAATTAATGATATATATGTTAATATATTTTGATTTGAAATAATTTCACCTAAAAATGGAATATTTTCTATAACCGGCAGTGCAATTCTAGGTAGCTGTAAACTTTTAATGGAAGATGAAACACCTCTGTCTCCTGATACAGTAAGCATCAGAAAAACTGTACCGCCAGTAGCTATTAGGTTTATTGCTATAGCAGCAAGTATCTCATCGGTTTTAAGTTTAAGTACAAAAAACGCAAGTATAAAACCTATAAATCCGCCTAAAATCATTGTTACAAAAAGACCTAACCACGCACTTTGAAATGCTGCGCTGAATAAAACTCCAAACAAAGCAGAGAAAAGCATAATACCTTCAAGTGCCATATTTATTATACCTGATTTAGAAGCAACTGCTGAAGCCAATGTTGCAAATAATATAGGTGTTGTTGCCCTTAATGCGGCATTAAAAAACTCTGGTGATAAAAGAGCATTCAATATCATATTATTCAACCTCCTTTAGATTGCCTAAAGTAGCCTTTGCTTCTTTTGCTATCATTTTATGCTTATATTTACTTAAGAATTGTTCTGCTACAACTAAAAGTATTATTAATCCTTGTGTTATTATTACAATTTCCGTTGCTACATCTGTAGAACGAGACATTATAGATGCCCCTGTTCTTAAATAAGCCAAGAAAAATGCTGCAAATGGTACATATAAAGGATTCTTTTTAGCTAATGTTGTTATTATTATTGCATCCCAACCATATCCTAACAGCGAAGTCCAAGAAAATCTGTTGTACATACCAAGAATTTCAACGCCTCCACCTAAACCTATAACAAATCCGCCAAGCAAGCTTGACACTAATGTAATTTTTAACACATTGATACCAGAATACCTTGCAAAGTCCTGATTTTCACCTGTAACTCTAAGTTCATAACCTATTTTAGTTTTATATAAAAATACATATCCTATCAATGCAACAGCAATAGCTATAAACAATCCTATGTGTATTCTTGTTCCAGTAAATATTGTACTGAACTGTGTAATTTCAGGTACTGCATAGGATACAACCGATCCTGCTGAAGGGTCTTTAATAAAATAGCTAAGAATATAATTTGAAAAATATAATATTAAATAATTCATCATCAATGACGAAACCAAGATGTCTGATTCTGTTTTTATTTTTAAAACTGCCGGTATCGCCGTAACTAACGAACCTGCCAAACCTGCTAATAATATACAAACAATTGGGCTTATTCCAGCCGGTAATGTTGTATTAAGGGCTATTACTGTAGCAACAAGTCCTCCTATATGAAATGAACCTTCTCCAGCTAGATTTATTTGATTAGCTGAGAACATAATACTTACTCCAACACCGGTAAATATTAATGGTATCATAGCCTCAATAACATTTCCAAATCTCCTTGTGCTTTCTAATGGACCTGTAAGTAACTTTATAATTGCTTTTACAGGCTCTTGACTTGTAAAAAATATTAAGATAAATGAAATTAATAATGCAATTCCAACAGATAGCAAAGTTCTAAGTATATTAAATTTCGTATTACTGTTCATATATGATTCCCTCCAATCTGTCGTCATGCTTAATTCCTAACATATATTTGCCTAGCTCTATTTCTGTCACACTATCTACATCTTTAAATACTCCGGCAAATTTTCCTTTATACATAACGGCTAATCTATCGCTTAGTTCAAAAACCTCATTCAAATCCGCAGATATAAGTATAACAGCACATCCAGCATCTCTATATTCTATAATTCTTTGTCTAATAAATGATGCGGCACCAACATCTATACCTCTAGTAGGTTGATTTGCTATAATTATTTTAGGATTAGTAGAAAATTCTCTAGCAACAACAACCTTTTGAATATTCCCTCCAGAAAGCATTCCTACACTTTGTTTAAACGACTTGCATTTGACTAAATATTCTTTGATTAATTCATTTACTCTTTCCTGAATTTTTTTAGATTTTAACATCACTTTTCCAGACAAATCTTTGCTATCATATTGATTAGACAATATATTGTCCAAAATATTCATATTCTTTGCACAGCCAAGCGTCATTCTATCCTCTGGAATATGAGCCATACCATTATCTCTAATTTTTTTGATACTATGTTTTTTTATATCTTCATTAAAAACAAGTATTTCACCATTATATTTTTTATTAAGTCCTGTAATAGCCTCTACTAAATGACCTTGTCCATTTCCTTCTACACCGGCTATTCCAAAAATTTCTCCGGCTTTTAAGTCAAAAGATAAATCATCCACTCTCAAAACACCTGTAGACCCTTTTACAGTTAGATTTCTGACTTTCATTACTGTTTCTTTAAGTTCAATAGGTTTTTTATCAAAAGAAAGAACAACGTCTCTGCCAACCATGAGCCTAGACATTTCGGCTGTTGAAATATCCGCTACATTGTGAGTACCTTTGCTTTTTCCATTTCTCATTATTGTTGCTCTATCGCAAATTTCCTTTATCTCATCCAATTTATGAGATATAAAAATTATAGTATGACCTTTTTCTTTAAGCTTTTTAAGCTGTATAAATAACTCATTTGTTTCCTGAGGAGTTAAAACTGCAGTTGGTTCGTCTAGTATTAAAATATCTGCACCTCTATATAATGCTTTAAGAATTTCAACTTTTTGTTTTATACCTACAGGAAGCTCCTCAACCTTAGATGTAACATCTATTTCAAAATTATATTTTTTAGCTATTTCGTTAGAAATTTCAACTGCTTTATCCATATCCATGAACATTTTACTTTTTGCCGGTTCCACACCTAACACTATATTTTCTGCAACAGTTAGTGACGGAACAAGCATGAAATGCTGATGAACCATTCCAATACCTTTATTTATTGCATCTTGTGGAGACTTAATAGCAGTTTCTTTATCATTTAAAATTATTTGTCCTTGCTCTGGTGATTCAATACCAAACAAAACCTTCATAAGTGTAGACTTTCCTGCTCCGTTTTCGCCCAACAAAGCATGAATTTCACCTTTTATAAGTTCAAAAGTAACATCTTCTACAGCAACTACTCCATTAGGGTATATCTTCATTATATGATTCATCTGCAATACTTTATTGCTCAATCCTTATCCCTCCAATTTTTTTAATTAATAACTAACAATCGATAGCTACAGCTAGTTAACAATTCTTAATTATTAATATACAATTTGCAATAGTCAGGTGGTATACCACCTGACTCATAATAATAGATAACTATATACTATTTTACTGAATCCATAATTGCTTTTATTTCTTCAGTAGTTTTTCCAGCTGAAGTATCAACAACTATTTCTCCAGAAATAATTTGTTTTTCAAACTCATCTATTTTTGTTCTGATATTTTCAGGAACCATTTCTTCATAGTGATCATCTTTAACTAACTCAACTCCACCTTCAGCAAATCCTAACTTTTCAACAGTACCATATTGAAGGTTTCCTTCCATGTCCATTTGAATAGCTCTGAATAATGAGTTCCCAACATTTTTAAGTGCTGAAGTAGGTATATATTCTGCTTTTTCTGGTAATAAAGCGGCTTGATCTGAATCAACACCAAATGCATATCTCTTAGCATCTACCGCTGCATCTATTTGACCTAATCCTGCTGAACCAGCAACATTGTATCCAACGTCTACACCATTTTGATATTGTACTAATGCAAGGTCTTTACCTGCAGCCGAATCATAGAAGTTTCCAACATATGCTATTGCAACTTTAACATCAGGCTCAACATGTTTAGCCCCTTGAATATATCCAACTAAGAAGTCTTGGATTATTGAGTTTTCCATTCCACCTAAGAAACCTATCATTTTATTTGATGGGTCAACCATTGGAAGTGTTTCATCTGTAGTCATCATAGCAGCAGCTGCTCCAACTAGGAATGATACTTCGTTTTGTTTGTACAATACGTTGTAAATATTATTGAAGTTTCCTGTATCAAACTCATTGAATGTTTCATCAAAGAATATAAATTTTTGATCTGGAAATTCTTGAGCTGCTGCAGAAAGTGCTTCATACATTTGCCAAGTTCCTATAATTATAACATCATATTCTCCAGTATCACAGTAGTCTAACAATGTAGGTTCCCACTTTGGCTCATCAGCAGCAGTAGCTCCCATTTGTTCAACTTTGAAATCAAATTTGTCAGCACCTAATTCATCTTTAAGTTTTTGAAGTCCTTCATTTGCTGAATCAAAGAATGATTTGTCTCCTAATGTTCCATTTAACAAAAGTGCTGCCTTATATGGCTTTGCATCATCTGCAGGTGTTTCTGTAGATGGTGTTTCTGTAGATGGTGTTTCTCCAGGTGTCTCCGCAGGTTCTTGAGCACAAGCAGCCAAAGAGAAAATCATAACTACTACTAGTAATAACGATAAAACTTTTTTCATTTTTGTTCCTCCTAATTTTTTTTAGCATTCTTTATGTAATATAAAGTATCATCGACTAAATCTTCCAGATTAATTTCATCATAACCCCTCATATATGTTATAAGTTTATCAAA
>SWCH01000187.1_pt1 | contig 10955 bp, 12 predicted proteins | sample 4690051 | NCBI WGS metagenome assembly SWCH01 (sample SAMN10267282, study PRJNA491770) | bioreactor metagenome | isolation source: DHS bioreactor inoculated with | place: Japan: off Shimokita Peninsula | reverse complement strand
AGGAACTTCAGCCGGACATCTTGAATTCCAATATACCGCAAGAGCAAGCTTTGCATTAAACAAGGCTTTTGGAGCACCATTAGGTAAATCATTCGGCATAACAGTCGGAGCACCGGCTGCTATAGGAGTTGTTTTAGCAGATACGGCAGTAAAGGCTGCAACAGTTGATGTAATAGGCTATTCTACACCGGGCAATGGTGGAACAAGCTTCTCAAATGAAGTTATATGCACATTTTCAGGAGATTCGGGAGCAGTGAGACAGGCAATTGTCGCGGCCAGAGAAGTAGGTCAGAAACTCTTGGGAACATTGAGTGACGATGAAATGAAATCTTCAACTGTTCCATATATATAACAAAAATTGAGCTGAAAAGGAGTGTATAAAATGAGGTCTAAACGTTTTGAAGTATTAGAAAAAAGACCAGTCAATCAAGATGGTTTTGTTAAAGAGTGGGCTGAGGTTGGTCTTATTGCTATGGATAGCCCAAATGATCCAACCCCAAGTATAAAAATAAAAGACGGAAAAGTAGTGGAACTTGACGGTAAAAAAAGAGCAGACTTTGACATGCTTGATATATTTATTGCAGATTATGCCATAAATTTAGAAAATGCAGAAAAAGTTATGGCAATGGACTCTTTAGAACTTGCCAGAAAGTTAGTGGATATAAATGTTTTAAGAAAAGATGTATTGAAATTAACATTGTCAATGACTCCGGCCAAAATAGTTGAAGTTGTTGGAAAAATGAATGTTTTAGAAATGATGATGGCAGCTACTAAAATGAGAGCAAGAAAAATACCGTCAAATCAGTGCCACGTTACAAATGTAAAAGACAATATGATTCAAATTGCAGCCGATGCAGCCGAAGCAGCTATAAGAGGATTTGATGAGCAAGAAACTACAGTTGGTATAGTTAGATATGCACCATTTAATGCTTTAGGTATCTTCATTGGGTCACAAGTAGGCAGACCGGGCGTTTTAACTCAATGTGCAGTGGAAGAAGCTACAGAATTGGTGCTTGGTATGAGAGGACTTACAGCATATGCTGAAACAGTATCTGTATATGGTACAGAGCCAGTATTTATGGATGGAGACGACACGCCTTGGTCCAAAGCATTCTTGGCATCATGTTATGCATCGAGAGGATTAAAAATGAGATTTACCTCAGGTACAGGTTCCGAAGTTCAAATGGGATATGCAGAAGGTAAATCAATGCTTTATTTAGAAGCCAGATGCCAGTTTGTTACCAAAGGCGCCGGTGTACAAGGTACACAAAACGGTTCTGTAAGCTGCGTGGGAGTTCCGGCAGGAGTACGAGGTGGTATAAGAGCAATACTTGCAGAAAACTTAATAGGTATGATGCTGGACTTAGAATGTGCATCAAGCAATGACCAAACATTCACTCACTCAGACATCAGAAAAACAGCTCGTTCATTAATGCAATTTGTTCCCGGTACTGATTTCATATGTTCAGGTTACAGTTCAACACCTAACTACGACAATATGTTTGCAGGCTCAAACTGGGATGCAGAAGACTATGACGACTGGAACATAATTCAGAGGGACTTAAAAATCGACGGCGGACTGAGACCTGTTTCAGAAGAAGAAGTAATTAAAGTTAGAAATAAAGCAGCTAAAGTAATACAAGGATTATTCAAAGAACTTGGATTGCCAGAAATAAGTGACAGTGAAGTTGAAGCTGCAACATATGCTCACGGAAGCAAAGATATGCCTGACAGAAATGTTGTTGAAGATTTAAAAGCAGCAGAAGAAATGATGGCTAAAGGTATAACGGGAGTAGATGTTGTTAAAGCGTTGCATAGAGCTGGATTTGAAGATGTTTCACAAAGCGTGTTCAATATGCTTAAACAAAGAGTTGCCGGTGATTATTTACACACATCTGCAATATTGGATAAGGACTTTAAAGTAATCAGCGCTGTTAATTATGCCAACGATTATGCAGGTCCACAAACCGGATATCAGGTAAGTGATGAAAGATGGGATGAAATAAGCAATATCCGTAATGCAGTAAGTCCAGAAGATTTCTAAGAGAGGTGAAATTCATGACAATTGACGAAAAATTATTAAAAAGTGTTATAGAAGAAGTATTAAAAGAAATGAATTTTGACAATGTGCCTAGTTCTGCCCAATCTACACTTTTGGTAGAAGAAGCAAATGGCATGGAACTAAAAGAAGCAGAAGAATTAAAACAAGGGAAATTGCCAAATGAAGTAGTTATAGGTTTAGCACCTGCTTTTGGCAAATACCAGACAAAAACTATAATTGGCATACCGCACTATCAAGTTTTAAAAGAAGTTATCGCAGGAATAGAAGAAGAAGGTCTAAGCTATAGAATTGCAAGAAATTACAGAACATCTGATGTTGCATTTGTAGCTCATGATGCTGCAAAATTAAGCGGGTCCGGAATTGGAATCGGAATACAGTCAAAAGGTACAACAGTAATACACCAAAAAGATTTGTTTCCATTAAGCAACTTAGAGTTGTTTTCCCAAGCACCCCTTATAGATTTGGCAACTTACAGACAAATTGGGAAAAATGCCGCTAAATATGCAAAAGGTGAATCACCTAACCCTGTACCTGTCAGAAACGACCAGATGGCAAGACCAAAATATCAGGCAATAGCAGCATTGTTGCACATAAAAGAAACACAGCATGTTGAAGCAAATAAAAAACCTCAAGAAATTAAGGTTGAGTTTAAATAATAGCGGAGGTGAAGTTATGGATCAAGAAAAATTATTAAAACAAATTATAGAAGAAGTAATGAAAAATATTAATACTGCCGGTACTTGTGATGCAGCACCTAAATCTAGCTGTGAAACTGCCGGAAAAATAGATGCTTCAAGTTATCCTTTAGGTGAAAAAATATCTGACAGAATTAAATCTCCAACAGGAAAGTTACTTTCAGATATGACTTTAGATAAAGTTATTAACGGAGAGATAAAAGCAACTGATATGAGAATTTCTCCTGAAACATTGGAATTACAAGCTCAAGTTGCTGAGTCAGTTGGCAGAGATGCTTTTGCAAGAAATTTAAAAAGAGCATCTGAACTCATAGCAGTTCCAGATGAAAGAGTTCTTGAAATATACAATGCACTGAGACCATACAGGTCAACAAAAAGTGAATTATATGCTATAGCAGATGAACTGGAAAATAAATATAATTGCAAAGTTAATTCAGCTTTCATAAGAGAAGCGGCAGATGTATACGAAGTTAGAGGAAGGTTGAAACAAGATTAAAAGTTACGTTGCAACGGAGGTAGGTATGAAAATAATTGCTGGTGTAGATATTGGTAATGCAACCACAGAGGTTGCTTTGGCAAAAATAGATAGCGGTGGGTTAAAGTTCTTGTCAAGCGGTATAGTTCCAACAACAGGGATAAAAGGAACCATGCAAAATATAAATGGTGTATTTAAATCATTAACTGATGCTTTGAATAAAGTCAATCTAACTGTAGAAGATTTGGACGAGGTGAGAGTTAATGAGGCTGCCCCTGTTATCGGCGATGTTGCAATGGAAACTATAACTGAAACTATAATTACTGAATCTACTATGATTGGTCACAATCCATCTACACCGGGCGGAATTGGTATTGGTGTGGGGTATACAGTAAACATCGAAAATCTTGAGAATGCTGAAGCAAGTAAAGATTATATAGTTGTAATTCCATCTAAAGTTAGTTTTGACTTAGCAGCTAAAATTATAAATTTATACCAATCTAAAATAAACATTACCGGTGCCATTGTGCAGAATGATGACGGTGTGCTTATTAATAATAGGCTGAATGTGAAAATACCAATAGTAGATGAGGTTGGATTAATAGATAAGGTTCCCATGGGAATGATATCCGCCATAGAGGTAGCACAACAAGGCGGAGTAGTTGAAGTATTATCTAACCCTTATGGTATAGCGACACTTTTTAAACTTGGTTCTGAAGATACAAAACAGGTGGTTCCTATTGCAAGAGCATTAATAGGTAACAGATCTGCAGTTGTTATAAAAACACCTGAAGGTGATGTAAAAGAAAGAAGAATACCAGCCGGAATGATTGAAATTATAAGTTCTAAGAAGACCACCTCTATAGATGTTGATGAAGGTGCAGAAAAGATTATGATTTCCATAAATTCTGTGACAGATGTAGAGGACGTGAGAGGTGAGCCCGGAACAAATGCGGGGGGAATGCTTGAAAAAGTTAGGCAGGTAATGTCAAATTTGACAAATCAACATCCAAAGTCTGTTAAAATTCAGGATTTATTGGCAGTTGATACATTTGTTCCCCAAAAAGTAAAGGGTGGTCTTGCAAATGAATTTTCTTTGGAAAATGCTGTAGGAATAGCGGCTATGGTTAAAGCAGACAAGTTGCAAATGGAAAAAATAGGTGTGGAATTAACAAAGAAAATAGGTGTAGAAACTAAAATAGGCGGTGTGGAAGCTGAAATGGCCATAAGGGGGGCACTTACAACACCGGGAAGCAATAAACCGCTGGCAATCCTTGACATGGGAGCCGGCTCTACAGATGCTTCTATTATAAATAAAAATGGGGAAATAAAAGCTGTTCATTTAGCAGGGGCAGGAAATATGGTTACTTTGTTGATTCAGACTGAACTGGGATTAGATAGCTTTGAATTGGCAGAGGACATAAAAAAGTACCCCTTGGCAAAAGTCGAAAGTCTTTTTCATATAAGACATGAAGACGGAACGGTAGAATTCTTTGAAGAACCTTTAGATCCTAAAATATTTGCAAAAGTGGTTTTGTTGAAGCCTGATGGTATGATTCCTATAGATGGCAATGCAAATTTGGAAAAAATTAAGAATGTTAGAAGTTCTTCTAAAGAAAAAGTTTTTGTTACCAATGCAATAAGGGCTTTGGCAAAAGTAAGTCCTACCAATAATATAAGAGATATTGAGTTTGTAGTTTTAGTAGGAGGTTCAGCACTTGATTTTGAAGTACCTCAATTAGTTACAAATGCATTATCACACTACAATGTAGTTGCAGGAAGAGGGAACATCAGAGGTACTGAAGGTCCCAGAAATGCAGTTGCTACAGGTCTGGTGTTATCAATGATGGAATCAGGTGATTGATATGATTATGCAACAGAGCGTCAGTATTAAACCTGTTATAAATATTTATTATGACAGTAGGATTAGTGAAAGTGATTTTATTTCTCTTTTACATGGTGTGGAGGAAGAAGGAATACCCTATGAATTAGTTTCTGAAAATGAAACTGATGCAGTGAATCTGAGCTATGCTGCATGCTGCTCCTCAAAACTTGGGGTAGGGCTGGGAGTCAGTAAAGACGAAATTGCATTGCACTATGAAAAGTTAGATAAATCATCACCTCTGTACAAAATTAATATTAGCAGCAAAAAAAATATAGTCAGGGCGTTAGGTGCTAATGCTGCAAGACTTGTAAAAAGAATACCATTTAAGGATATACAAGAGTAAATATTTTATCAAAGGAGGTGTTGATATGTCTGAATGCAGCCTTGGTATTATAGAAACCATAGGGCTTGCCGCAGCAGTTGAAGCCGCTGATGTTTGTGTAAAATCAGCTAATGTAACATTAGTGGGATATGAGTTGTCAAAAGGAGACGGAATGACTGTTGTAAAAATAGAAGGTGATGTAGGCGCAGTCAAAGCGGCAATTGAAGCAGCACAAATATCTGCAGCAAAGGTAAATAAAGTGGTAAGCGCAAAAATTATACCTCGCCCAAGTACGCAAATTGATATGCTTATTAGAAACACAGATACAGTTGGGTTGGAGCATGATGATGCAAAATCAGAAGAAATAAAAGAAGAAACTGTTGAAGTGGATTCTGCAATACCATTGGAGCAAGTTAATTCAATTGATACTATTGATGAAATTGAAGAGGCAGTGGAGTTGGATAACGTTGATTCAGAAATAAAAGAAGAGTCAACTCTACCTGAAAAGGCAGATGAAGAAATAGAAGAAATAGAAATAGAAGATATAAAAGCAGAAGACACACAAAAAAAAGACAGGTATACATGCAACATTTGCAAGGACCCCAAGTGTCCAAGGCTAAAAGGTGAATTAAAAAGTACATGTATACATTACAAAAAATAATTAAAAGAAATATATAAGGAGGCTTTTTAAATGGGAGAAGCATTAGGTTTAATAGAAACTAAAGGATTGGTAGGAGCAATAGAGGCAGCAGATGCTATGACAAAGTCAGCTAATGTTACCTTGATGGGATATGAAAAAATAGGTTCAGGATTAGTTACAGTTATGGTTAGAGGAGACGTTGGAGCAGTTAAAGCAGCAGTTGATGCAGGCGCAGTTGCTGCTGAAAAAGTTGGACAGTTAATTTCTAAACATGTAATACCAAGACCACATACAGATGTTGAAAGGATATTACCTAAAACATTAAAAGCAGAAGAATAAAAGGAGAACATATGGATACGTCTCGTGAAGAATTAATCAAATTAATAACAAAGCTGGTAATTGAAGAGCTTAGCAAAGAAGAGGTTTTAATTCCCATAGGCGTTTCTAATAGACATGTTCATTTAAGACGTGAAGATTTAGATGTTCTTTTTGGTGATGGGTATGAACTTACAAAATTGAGAGATTTAAAGCAGCCTGGACAATATGCATCTAATGAACTTGTTACTATACGAGGTCCTAAAGGAGAATTTAAAAATGTCAGAATTTTAGGACCTCTTAGAAAAGAAACACAAGTTGAAATTTCATTGTCTGATGGATTTGTATTAGGAATAAAACCTCCAATTAAAGAGTCAGGTAAGCTTAAAGACAGTGCAGGAATTGAAATTATAGGACCTAAAGGAAGACTTATAAAACATGAAGGTTCTATAGCAGCACTCAGGCATATACACATGACACCGGAAACAGCTAAAAAGCTTAAAATAAATGATAAAGATTTAGTTGATGTAGAGATATCGGGAGAAAGAAAAGCTATTTTGGGAAATGTTTTAGTCAGAGTATCAGACAAATATGCTTTGGAAATGCATGTTGATTTAGATGAGGCAAATGCATGCAACCTTAAAAATAATGATACAGTAAAAATAGTAAAAAAAGGGTGATGTTTTGGACTTGACAAATTGCAATCAAATAATAAAAGAATTTTCAAAATTAATCAAAGAAAAAAAGTATAATCCTTTTGAGGGAGAGTTAAAAGTTGGTGTTGATTTAGGTACCGCAAATATAGTATTAGCAGTTACGGATTCTAACAACAGACCCATAGCGGGGGCTATGTATCCATCCTCAGTAGTGAAAGATGGAATAGTAGTTGATTATATAGGAGCAACATCTATTGTAAGAAAGCTAAAGTCTGAAATAGAAGAAATGATTGGGCGAGAGCTCAGATATGCATCTACGGCTATTCCTCCGGGAATTATTTCAGGCAACGTAAAAGTAATATCAAATGTAGTTGAAGCTTCAGACCTTGAAGTTGTAAATGTCATTGATGAGCCTACTGCTGCTTCCCAGGTACTCGGCATAACTGACGGAGCTGTGGTAGATGTAGGAGGAGGCACAACCGGCATAAGTATAATAAAAAATGGAAAAGTAATTTTTACCGGAGATGAGCCTACAGGCGGAACCCACATGTCTTTGGTTTTAGCCGGATTTCACAAAATTTCTTTTGAAGAAGCAGAAGTTTTAAAAAAAGATGTTTCAAGAGAACGCGATGTATTTCCCATAATAAGACCTGTAGTAGAGAAAATGGCGTCTATTATAAACAAATATGTAGTCGGTTATGATGTGGATAAAATCTATGTAGTTGGCGGAGCTTGTACATTTACTGAATTTGAAAGAATTTTTGAAAAAGAAACAAAAATCAAAACTATAAAACCTATAGAGCCAATGCTTGTAACTCCTCTCGGTATAGCTATGAGCTGTATCCAATAGCAGGTGATGAATTGATTAAAAAGGAAGATTTAGAAAATATAATAGAAAGTGCCGTAATTGATTATATAGTTGAAAAAGTTATAGAAAAAATTGTGGATTACAATAAAAGTGCACTTGTGTTGTTTACAGGAGCATCAATTGGGTTCAGCCAATCTATAAAGGCTCTGAGAACATTAAAGGGAGAAGGATGGAAGCTCAAGGCAGTTATGACTAAGGGTGCAGAACATGCATTGGGAAAAACTTTAATAGAGGATTTATTGTCAGTTGAGGATATTATCACAGATGATACACCAAGTAATGCAAATGAGCTTATGAACAGTCATAATTTTATAATCATTCCATCATTGACAATGAACACAGCCGCTAAAATAGTGAATTGCATAAGCGATAACTTAGTTACAAATATTATTTCTCATTCCATGATGTCAGGTAAACCAATTGTAGCCTCTGTAAATGCATGCTGTCCAGACAATGCAGAGAGAAATGCAATGGGATTTCATGCAACAGAATCCTATAGAGATAAATTAAGAAATAATTTAGATTTGCTGAAAAGCTACGGGATAAATACAACCGTATCAGAAAATTTAGCAGGCAAAGTAAATCAAGTATTAAGAAGTTGTATGTCTAGGGAATCCGATGCAGGTGAAACTGTTAAAAATTATAAATCTGTCAAAGTAGACGGAAAAGTAATAAGCAGAAGCTGTATCTTAAATAACAGTAATTTCTCGGTTATCAAAGTTGATAAAAATGCTGTAGTAACTGATTTGGCAGCTGAAGAAGCAACTAAATTAAACATAAAATTAATAAAAGAATAGAGCAGGTGAAATTATGTATTTAGGAAAAGTTATCGGAACAGTTGTATCTACCAGTAAAGACCAAAACCTGGTTGGAACAAAGCTTCTCATAGTTGAAAGACTTACAGAAAAATTAGTTTCAATAGGAAAAACTGAAGTAGCAGTAGATTCAGTTGGTGCAGGTACAGGAGAGGTAGTAATAGTTGCTAAAGGAAGTTCGGCAAGGTACGCCATAGGAAAAACAGAAGCACCGATAGATGCTTCCATAGTTGGGATAGTAGATACTGTAGAAACATGTAATTAGGATGTGATACAAAATGGCAAACATATATACCAAAACCGGAGATGAGGGGCAAACAAGTCTCTTTGGCGGTAAAAGGGTTACAAAAAATAGTTTAAGAGTTGAATGCTACGGAACTGTAGATGAAGCTAATTCCATCCTTGGATTGGCATATTCTCAAACACAAAAAGCAGAGATTAAAAAATATATTAAAAGTATTCAAGAAAAACTGTTTGTTGTAGGTGCAGAGCTTGCATCAGATGAGCATGGGTTAAGCATGCTCCAAGGAAAGGTGAACAATAAGGATGTTGAATACCTGGAAAGTATAATTGATAATTGCTATGCAATAACGGGCAGGCAAACAGCATTTGTCATACCGGGTATAAATCAAGCATCGTCATCAATGCACGTTGCAAGAACTGTTGTCAGGAGAGCTGAAAGAGCTGTCATAACATTAAAGGAAACAGAAAATGTAAGAGAAGAACTGCTAAAATATATAAACAGGCTGTCAGATGCAGTATATGCCTTAGCAAGATTAGAAGAAACTTACGTTGAAATAGAAAAAACTAAAGAAATGGCTATAGATATAATAAAAGAAAAACTAAAAAAAGAATCAAAATCAGAAATTGAGTTTTCTTTAAGCAATCTGAAATGCATGGCAGAATTTGCTGAAGAAAAGGCAAGAGAAATGAATGTGCCAATTGTATTTTCTGCAGTTGATGCAGGAGGAAACTTGTTAATTTTACACAGGATGGAAAATTCTCTACTGGGAAGTATTGATATTTCCATAAACAAAGCTTACACGGCAAATGCTTTTAAAATGCCGACACATGAACTGGCTCAAAAGTCCACACCAAACAGCAGTTTGTATGGAATTCAGAACACCAATAACAACAGAGTAGTAATTTTTGGAGGGGGTTTTCCATACTTGTTTAACGGGAAAGTTGTTGGAGCAATAGGCATAAGCGGCGGCAGTGTAGAAGAGGATATGCAAATTGGAACATACGCCTTAGAAAAACTCAAGAAGGGAAGTGACAAATGTGAATGTTGATGTATCAGTAATAGAAAAAGTTGTAAGAAAAGTTATGGAGGAAGTTGAATCTCAATCAGACTCAACACAAAATAACTGTTATGGTGTATTTGACACTATGGATCAGGCCATTGAAGCAGCTCACATAGCACAGCAAAAATATATGAACTGTACTATGGCTGATAGAGAAAAATATATAAAAGCGATAAGAGAAGTTATTCTTAAAAGGGAAAATTTAGAGTTAATATCTAAACTTGCCGCTGAAGAAACAGGTATGGGAAATTATGAGCATAAAATTATTAAAAATAAATTGGCAGCAGAAAAAACTCCAGGTACAGAAAATCTTATAACTGAAGCTATGGCAGGAGATGACGGACTTACATTAGTTGAATTGTCGCCATATGGAGTGATAGGTGCCATAACGCCAACTACTAATCCTACAGAAACAATCATATGCAATTCAATTGGAATGCTTGCAGCAGGAAATTCAGTAGTATTTGGTACACATCCAAGAGCAAGAGAAGTTTCTAATAAAACTATTAAACTTATAAACAAAGCACTAGAAGAACAAGGTGCTCCAAGCAATTTAATAACTACAGTTAAGGAAGCATCTATAGAAAACACAAATACTTTAATGAGTCATCCAAAAGTTAGAATGCTGGTGGCCACAGGCGGTCCGGAAATTGTAAAGACAGTAATGTCAACAGGGAAGAAAGCTATTGGTGCTGGTGCAGGAAATCCTCCGGTAGTTATAGATGAAACAGCAGATATAGAAAAAGCGGCAAAAGATATAATTAATGGCTGCAGCTTTGATAATAACTTGCCATGTATAGCTGAAAAAGAGGTAATAGCAGTTGATCAAGTTGCTGACTATTTAATTTTTAATATGAAAAAATACGGCGCATACGAAATAAAAGACAGTGCTGTAATAAAAAGACTGGAAGAACTAGT
>SWCH01001128.1_pt1 | contig 10985 bp, 9 predicted proteins | sample 4690051 | NCBI WGS metagenome assembly SWCH01 (sample SAMN10267282, study PRJNA491770) | bioreactor metagenome | isolation source: DHS bioreactor inoculated with | place: Japan: off Shimokita Peninsula | reverse complement strand
AAACTTATACTAACCTTTTTCCATCTTTTGCTACTAGTTTGCCATCTATATAAATTCTTTCAACTTTTGATACTTCCGGATAAGAAGTAACCAATACATCTGCGGTATACCCTTCTTTCAGCTGTCCTAAATTAGGAGCTAACAAAGGTATTGCTTCAGTTACATTTTTAGTACACTGTGCTATAGCTTTTGGAAGTGACACCAAACCATTTTCAACTCCATGATATACAGCTTCAAGCATTGAATCAAAACTTCCATTAGCAAAATCTGTTGAAATTATATCAATTAAGTCCTCTTCATAAAAAGCATATAAGTTTTCAGGACTTGCTACTAACCTTTTTGCTCCCCAAGGATCATGTACTGCAGCATCAATTATCACTCCGCTGTTTTGCTTTAGCATTTTAGTGTTTTCTACTGCTTCATCTTTTGTAAATAAATAGTTTGAATGACATGCAATAAAATTATTTAATCCTAATTTAGCAACTTCATGAATTATTTTTTTAGATGTAGGTGCATTGTGGCACATGAGTGGCACATTTAATCTTTTTGCTATATTAGCAGCTTCCATATATCCATCTATAGCAACTTTAACTGAAGACAATGTAGTTTTATAAATAAGATCCCTAGTTTCTTCCGGTGTCAAAATATTGTCTAAATTATGTTCTTTAAGTGCTGAAGCAACTCTATCTCTGTCATAATAACTTTCTTCTATGTATCTCCCCAGTACAGATAATTTCATAGCACGAGCTTGCAGATAATCTATATCTATACCTTTTGCATCTTTAACAGCTTTAGGAATGTACAAATAATCCTGTCCGCCTCCGCCAAGTGTATGACCTCCGCCAACTTCACCTATACATACAGCTCCATCAGCAAACATTTTTTCCATTGCCATTGTTTTGTGTTTTTCTGTAAGTCCTTTGCCATCACATCTCATACCAGCTTCATAGTTGATTGGCCCATGAGTAGTAGCTGTTTTTATTCTCATAGGATGACATTTTTGTGTTTCTTTAACTTCATCCATTGTTACAAATCCATCAACGTTTAATACTGTAGTGCAGCCTTGTAGAAAGTTCCTGTCCAAAAGTTCCATTATTCTTTCTTTGCCATAGTTAACCATGCCACTTGCAAAAACAGGTCCAAATGTAACACCGTGCTGATGATGATTTATCATTCCCGGCATAATCGCTTTGCCTGTGCAGTCAATAACTTCTTCTGCATATGCCTCAATACCCGGATCTAAATTTTCTGTTACTCCCAGTATTTGATTGTCCCTAATTAAGACACTTGCCTTTTCATATAAGGTTATACCATCTCCTGTAACAACAACCCCGTCTTTTAAAATTATCATTTAATATTCCTCCTAGTTTAAATTAAATATATATTTTATAATATTACTGTCCACTTTCTTGGATCAAAACAGCATCCTACCCTCATAGATACTATTCTTACTCCACTGGCCCTTTGAGGTCCTACTTTTACAAATGTTCCCAAAACAGTTGTTTTTCCGCCTAAACCCAAAGGGCCATACCCTGTTGTATTCACTTTATCAGTTATTTCTTTTTCTATATCAGATTGTATTAAGAAATTACCATGCCTCATTGCTTCAAGAGATAGTGATGCTGCTTCTAAGTTTGTTCTTCCTATACCGAAACTTAGTACTGCTGGTAAACATCCAAGCTTATCACAACCTTCTTTTGCCCATTCAATCATTTCATCTATTACTATCTGGTCGGAGTGTTTGTGAAATACTCTCAATGTTTTACCTCTGATTTCCGGTCCTCCGCCTAGCATCAATACAGTTAAAGCAATTTTATCACTATCTTTAAGTTCTCTAATTTGAATAGGAGCCATTTCTAAATCTCCTGAACAGTCCAGCAAACCGCAGCATTGGCTAATACGCTCTCTATCATTGCCTTTTACTGCCATAGGTCTTCCGGGAAGTTGATTTAAACCAATTCTAACTCCTTCTTTTATAGCGCTTATGAAACCTTTTGGCAACACAGCTTTATCTCCTACTTCCAAAAATATATGAGGAATCCCTGTATCATCACAAAGTGGAAATTTTATTTGTTTAGCGACCTCCCCATTTTCTAATATATTTTCTAATACCCATTTAGCATTAGGAGTTTTTTCAATGTCTACTGCTCTTTCATAAGCTTCTATTTTATCCGCACTGAAAGTTGTGCTTGCTTTAACAAGAGCATCAGCAGTTTTTAACACTATTTCATCATACTTAACCATATCGCTTCTTCTCCTTTATCTGTCATATATGGACTCACCATGAGCGATTGCAACAATTGCTGGAAAATTTACAACTTCAATTCTATTAAATGCTTCCATACCCTCATTTTCGAACGCTACAATTTCTTTATTTTTTATTTTTGACGTTAGCAACGCTGTATTGGGCGGTGTAACAAGAAATATTGAATTATACTCCCTTAATGCTTCCATCGTTTCTCTGCTCAAACTCCCTTTTCCTATATGAAATTTTACACCAGCCTTGGATAGTTCAGGTATTGAAGATTCTATGTCTACTTTATTACTTGATGTTGGTCCTATACCTGCAGGACTTACTGCAGTGTGAAAGATAGCAGTTCCGTTCATGTCTATTTCCATATCATTCCATTCCCCTTCTTGGAGCATTTTAACTATTTTAGGCAGCACTGCATCTCTTCCGCAATATATTACACCTGTAATTTCTACAGTATCATTTACTTTAAGCTCTTTAACGAGCGAATCACAAACCGGCATAGATATTTGCATTTTAATCCTCCTGTTAATATTTTGTCTAACATCGTCTACTATGTGCATATATCGTGCCAATAACATATATATTTCTTTTATTGTAGAACTTATTTATTTAACTCGTTAATAATTAAACAAAAAAAAATAAGTCAATTCTATTTTTTTATCAAAAAAACATTTGACTTATTTTAATAATGTCTAATTTTTGCACTATTTTACGTTCAAAATTTGAACAGTATTAAATTAACTTCCATTTTATTCTAAACCTAGTTCTTTAATTTTATTCCATAAACTGGTTCTGCTAATCCCAATTTTTTTGCAAGATTTGATTTATTGTCTAAGCTTTCATTATAAAGCTTCTTTAATATTTGATTTTCCATTTCTTTTAATGTAGAAATTTTTATTTCTAATATATCAGATTCTTTGTCATCATAAGTTTCGTTATGTATTAAGTCAAAATATAACTCTTCCAACAACTTAAATTTATCCGGAAAATCATGTGATAATATTACAAATTTTTCTACAAAATTTTGTAGCTCCCTAATATTTCCACTCCAGTTGTAATTTTTTAGCTTTTGAATAAAAATATTAGGCATCTCTATTGTTTCACTATAAGAATATACATTTAAAAATTTATATATTAGCAGAGCAATATCATCTTTTCTTTCTCTTAGGGGAGGTATTTTTAAATTTAAAACATTAAGTCTATGATATAAATCTTCTCTGAATGTTCCTGCTTTAACTCTTTGCTGCAAGTCTGCATTAGTAGCAGCTATTACTCGGGCATTTATGGGAATCATCTTGTTTCCGCCGATGCGCATGATAGTTTTTTCTTGTAGCACACGTAGCAATTGTGCCTGAGCTGAAAGGGTAATTTCTGAAACCTCGTCAAGAAATACGGTTCCATTTTCAGCCAGTTCAAATATACCTATTTTTCCTCCTTTTTTAGCACCTGTAAAAGCACCTTCCTCGTATCCAAATAACTCACTTTCTAAAAGGCTCTGAGGCAATGCTGCACAGTTTATAGGAACATATGGGCCCTTTACCCTGCTGCTAAAATTATGTATACTGCTTGCAAGAAGTTCTTTTCCTGTGCCGCTTTCACCTACTATCAATATATTGGCATCTGATTTACTATAACTCTTTGCTTTTTCTATTAATTTGACCATGTGATATGACTGACCTACTATATCATCAAAAGTATATTTTGCATGTAACCCACTGCTATTAGTTACCACTTTTTTTATAGGAATATATTTCACCGGTTTTTTATCTACACTTTCAACTGAAACACAATAACCTAATATATCGTTAGAGTTTGTTAATGGTATTTTAGATATGTTGTATTCCACATTGTCATATTCTGTTAAATACTTATTCTTTCCAAAAGAAAATTCATAAAACAAATCAAAATTATTAATTAAATAATCTAAGGTTCTTTCCATAAACATACTTTTATTCATATTTAAAGATTCGCAAATATTATTAGTAATAAATATAATCTTTTCATCTTTATCCAGCAATTTTTTTTTTTTTTTTTTTTTTTTTTTTTTTTTTTTTTTTTTTTTTTATGCCTTTTAGTAATATCTATTGTCCTTTTTGCTTCTTCAAAAGCTTTATAAATTGTTTCTCTATTTGAATATACCATTAAAGCTTTAATATTATAGCTTTTAGCTATATCTATTGTATAGGCTCCTATACCAATCACTACAGCATCAATAAATTTATTATAAATTAATGCAATCATTTTTTTTAACTCTTCTTCAGTTTTAAAGTAATAAATTGATAATTCATCATCTGATAAATTTAATACTTCTTTTATAAATTCAAAGTCATAAGGTCTAATATTATCTTCGTATAAAATAATAAAAATATTTTTACTATACTTTTTAGCATCAAATAAAGTTCTTATTAAGTCAGTTGCTGTTACTTCAATATTTATAACAGGTATATTTACTGATCTCCTAATTAATGCCCCCGTGATACCCCTACTTATAATCATATCATAATTTTGAGCTTCATAATTTTTTGCTACTTCTACAGCTTTATCAAGAACAACTACATCTACCTTTATATGATAATCAACTCTTTGGTTAAATTCTTCAGCAATTTCTAACATCTCGGGATATGAAGAATATATTACGGCTATTTTATACAAGAATTATCTCTCCTTTAGTTGTATTATTTTGCTTATATAATTCTTTTCACTTGAAAATCCAAATAATCACTTGAAACACAATGAAGCAAAATATCATCAATCATGCCCTCTTTAATATTTTTATGTCCTTCTTCTCCATGTAGATGACCATAAATGCATGTGTTGATTTCATAATCCTTCATTAATGAAAAAAATTCATTTGGTTCTCCCTCATTGCTAAATGGTGGGAAATGAAGCATAGCTATTTTATGTTTTTTGCTATACTTACATTGTTTTAGTGATAACTTAAACCGGTTAATCTCCCTTAAAAAAATTTTTTCATTTGAATATTCTTTAGAATGATCTTCAATAGAATCCCAACCTCTGGTTCCACAAACTATTACATCATCGTACTCATAAAAATTATTTTTCAAAAACTTAATAGTTTTCATTCCAAGCATATCAAGTTTATTAGAAGTTGCCCACCAATAATCATGATTTCCCTTGCCTAGAATCTTAATCCCAGGCAGTTCATCAATTTTTAGCAAATCCTCTTTTGCATCTTCAAGTTTTGTAGCCCAAGATATATCCCCTGGTAATAAAACTAAATCTTCATTACTTACAACACTACCCCAATTTTTAACAATTTTATCCTCGTGATCAACCCAATTATCTCCAAATATATTCATTGGTTTTTCATTTTTATTGTCAAAATGTAAATCTCCTATAGCAAATACTTTCATTATTTATATTCCTTAATTATAATTTTATTAAATTGAATTTCAAATCCATATTTTTAGCCATTTCTACTTCTCTTTCCTGACATGTAAATAATATAATTTGTCTCCTTTCGCTTTCTTTAGCAAGCATTTCAATTGATTTTTTTAATCGGTTTGAATCATATTGGACAAAACTGTCATCAAGAATAATTGGAATGTTTTGATTCCCGCTCAATATATTGCTTAAGCTAATTCTAAGAGACAAATACAATTGATCTATTGTCCCTCCGCTTAAGCTGTCAATACTTATATTTCTATTATTATTGTCCTCACTAACAATTGAAATATTCATGTCCTCATCTATTTGAACTTCCTTATACTTGCCACCCGTTACATAAGCAAAATTTTCACTTATAGATTTTTTTAGCAAAGGCATGAAATCACCTTTAATTGAATCTGATATTTCAATTATTTTGTCCGAAGCTATTTTAGCTACTTGTATTTTTTCTTTAAAAAAGCTTATTTTATCTTCATAGTATTCAATTTCCTCTTCAACTTCTGCTAAGCTTCTAATGTTGTTTTCTATTTCATCTATTTCTTTATCTATATTATTGATATTTATTTGTACTTGGTTTTTTTCTTCATTTAATTTAAAAATCTTAATTTGATGTTCTTTTTCATCTATTTCTTTCATATCAAAAATATTTACATCTTTGGTTTTAAGTCTTAATTCTTCTAGACTACTTTTACCAAGCATTGTACTAAGTAAGCTTTCACAATATTCTTTTTTGTTTTTTAGATCTGTAATTTTTTTATCTTGCAAAACTATTTCCTTAAATTCATCAAAATCACTCATTTTATTTGAATTTAATATTACGCTGAACCTTTTTTCTTCAAATGATATTTCTTTATCCATTTTGTTGAGAGTTTCCGTTTTTTCGTCCACCAAATATTGTGTTTTCAAGATTTCTTCTTTAACTGAATCTTTTCTATTGTAAATTTCATTCGCTTTTTCAATACTTTCTTTTGATATTTCCAATATATCAAGCATGTTCAAATCGTTTAACAAATTTTTCTCTAAATCACTATTATTGATTAATAATTTATCTAAACTTTCTTTATCAAAATTTATTAACTTTGTTTTTTCAGTTATAATATTTTGTTCTTTTTCTTTTTTTTCATAGGTACTTTTAAGTTCCTCTATGTTTGTACATCCTGTTTCTTTAAATATTTCATCATTTTTGTTTTCCAATTCTTTTACAATTTTGTTGTAATCGGCATGCTGACACTCTATACTCTCCACTTCTTTTCTTGCACTTGTTACTCTTCTCCCTGATTTAACAGCCATTACATAAAAAATAATACCAAGGACAATTGCAGACAGTCCACCATAATATTCTACTATGTTAAAATAATATGCTACATATCCTGAATATCCTGCCAATAGCAAAAACAAAGTTCCAAGCAGAGCAAACATAAATCCTTTTAAATTTTGTGATTTTATAAATTTTATCATTAAGTTATAGTTTTTATCACTAAGGAGTAACTTAATTATATCAATTTTATTATTATTCTCTTCAACTATTTCATATTGCTCAATAAATTTATTTATTTCACTAAAGTCATATCCCTTTAAGCTTTCTGTACCAAATAATATTTTATTTTCAAGGTCAGCAATCTTATTATTGTTTTTTTGATAATTAATAAAATTATCATTCATATTATCAATATCAAAATCCTTTTTAATACGATTTGAAACATCTTCTCTAAGATTTTTAAGTTTTACTTCCAGCTCTTCTTTTTGAGTTCTTAACTCATGTCTTTCACTACGCATTGAGTTTAGCTCTATATTTAATTTAGATATTTCATCAAAATCTTTCTCAGAGTAAACTTTCAAAACATTATCATTTTTATATTTAGATAATTCTTGATTTATTTCATCAAGTTCAGCTTTTATGGGGACGGCCTTAGTATATTTATCCTTTTCCATCAAGAGCTCACAAGTTGAAAGCTCTTTGTTTAAATTATATACACGCATTTCTATTTCTTGAATTTTACTCTTTAATTTCTTTTTTTCCATACTTAAAAACATTACTTGTCTGTTTCTGTTAATAATTATTTCTTTAGTATTGTTAAGTTCCTTAAGCCTTATGGCATATTGTCCTAAAAGAGTCTTTGGGTTGTCTTCGTTCCCAGCCTCTTCTTTAATTCTATTTAGAGATGAAAGTATTCTTTCAATTGAAATTGATTCATCTTTTGATTTGCTTAAATTAATAATCTTATTTGTAACCTCAACAGATAATTCCTTATCTGTTTTATTCCCAAGCTGTTTAATACTAACAGTATTTCTATATGAAGTTTTATTCATATTAAAAAAGTATGCTCCGGGACAATTTAAATTTTCTGTATCGCTTATAAGATTATCCAGATTATCAGAAGCATCACTATCATCTAATTCTTTATTTAATATTTTAGTTGTTCCAAGCAAGAAATCTTTTGTAACTAAATATTTATTCTTATTAAATCCATCTATGGTAATAGAACCTTTATATAAATTGCTATCCCATGGCTTGTATTTTTTGTATAGATCTGAACCATTGTCATCATCAAAGCCATATAAAACAGCTTCAATAAAGCTATGTATGGTACTTTTTCCAGTTTCATTTTCTCCGTATATTATATTTAATTTTTTACCAAGATAAATCCTTTTATATATGAATTTTCCAAAAGCTCTAAGATATAATTTATTTATGTACATGGCTATCTTACCACCTTTTCTTTTCTCAATATATCAAGTCCTAGTTTAAATGCTTCTCTCTCCAGCTTATCACTACGATTCTCAAATTGAAGCTTATAACTCTCAATTATATTAAATTCATTTTCCTCATATTTTTTTTCATCAAGGTTCTTGTATGAAAAATTATCTTCAAATTCTATATAGTAAAAAAATTGCCTTGCTTCATTTTTTATTTCATCTATTGATATATCTGCATTAACTGTACCTGTCAAATTAACTCTAACATAATCCTTAATATTTGAAAAAGTGTCACCTGAAAATTTAATCAAATCAAGAATTTTATTATATCCGTAAGTAACATCTATATCTATATTTCTATTAGTAAACTTTCTTTTAGCTATATTATAAAAATCATAAGTTATATTTCCCTTCTCAAAGCATCCCTTTATTACGCCATGCTCATCATCTTCATCAAATGAAAGCGGTTCAGGTGTGCCTGAATATACAACGTTATTTTCCAGCTTGTTATAATTATGTTTTCCTCCCAATGCACAATAATCAAATTTATTCTTAATTAAGCCAATATTAAGTTTACTATTTAAATTTTCATCACTGGTTTTTTTTGTATAGCTATACAACAATAATACATTTAGCTTATCCTCATTAACAGATATATCATAAACTGCCTGAAGATTTCGACTATCTGTTGAGTTATTAGAACTAATTGAATATATACACAGGTTGTCCTCATCAAAGTTGATTTTTTGAACATGTTCCGTATTTCTTATTAGATAAACATTTTCAGGAAAATCAATATAATCATACATGCTATTTATATTATAGGGATCACTAATACCACAAGTGATAATTATTTTAGTATCTTCTATACTTTTAAATTTCTGAATTATTCTTTTAAGACCTTTAAAATTAAAATATTCTGATTCAATCATATCTCCAACAATGAACAAGTATTTTATTTTTTCTTCCCTAACCATCTTAATAATCTCATCAAAAGTATCCCACAGCTCTTCTCTTCTTTTTTCTCGTTCTTTCAAGCTAAAATGTTTATTATTAAATTTCATTCCTAAATGGATATCTGATGTATGTACAAACTTAGGTTTCATTAGTCCTCTCCCCATAATTAATGTTGAAATATTTGAAATTTTACATGTATTTATTATTATATAGTGAATTTTACACTACTTTTCAACTATCATAGTCCAATTACCAATAGTTTCAAATCCAATACCATGGTATACCTTACCTGCATTTGGATTATCATAAAACAAACATAGTTTTTCGCAATCATTTAATGCATCATCACATAATTTTGAAACACATTTGGTTGCAAGACCACGTTTTCTATAGTTCTTATCTGTAGCTACACTTACAACCATTGCTGCAAACTTATTCTCTGCTGAAGTTCCTGCAACTGAAATAATATCACCTTTTTCATTTTCAATATAGTAGTATCGTCCGGAGCATGACTTTATTGTATTACCTAACATCTCTCTATTTTCTCCAGATGTACCTAATTCTTCAATAGAATCTATAAAATCAGAAATTCTATCTGCATCATCAACAGAAGCCCTTTTTATCAAAGTGTCTCCAAATGATGTCTGTAATTTTTTCCTATCGTTCAATACACAAAAATAATCGTGTTTTTCTTTGCAATTTATCAATACATCTTTAAATTTATCAACTATATCTGATTTTCCGGATATGAGTTTTTTATTCTTATTTTCTCTTATAATTTGTTTGAAATAGTCAATATCACCATAGTATGGCTCTTTATAATATGGAATAAAGTTATTAAAATATCTAAGCAACACGAATATAAGATTGTTATCTTGATCGAACTCTCCCCACAATTCCATGAAGCTTTTATCAAATCCGGTGTTAAGTATATCTCCAATTATAAATAAATTAAAAGTTGCTTCTTCTTCTAAATAATTTAAAATAATATCCTTGTCATTTTCAATTAACTTTCTGACCATATTACACCGCCCCATTTTTTATATATATTGTATCACAGAACATGAACATCTTCAATATATTACAAAGTTTTTATTCGGAAAGTTCATATAACTTTTCTATATCCAATATTTTAATAGAGGACCTATATATATCTATAATATTATCATTTTGCATAGAAGAAAGCTCCCTGGACAAAGATGGCCTTGTTATATTTAAAAATTCAGCAAATTCCTGCCTTTTCATAGGTATATCAAATGATAGTTTATTTGTTTTTTTGTATAAAGACAAAAGATATACAGCAATTTTACTTTTTATTGTTTCAGCGTTTAATATTTTCATTTTGCTATTTAACATTATTATTTTATCTGATAAAATAACCAACATATTATTTATAAGAATTTTATGAAAATTACAACTATTTGGGCACATTTCAATAAAAAATGTCTTAGGTATAAATAAAGCCTTACTTTCTCCTGAGCTAATCAAATCATAAGGTGAGGTCCTTGCCGATGAAAATATTAATGCTTCGCCAAATAAATCATTGAATCCTAAAGTAGTTACTATAACCCTGCTCCCATTATATTTTTGAGATACTAAATTAAATTCTCCTTCTAATACAATTCCAACATTTTTTATAATATCATCTTTTTCAAAAACAGCTTGATTA